>Ga0209311_1001796_pt1 | contig 16573 bp, 9 predicted proteins | sample AD_UKC045_MetaG_FD_184417 | JGI IMG/M metagenome (GOLD analysis project Ga0209311, IMG submission 184417) | Active sludge microbial communities of municipal wastewater-treating anaerobic digesters from USA - AD_UKC045_MetaG (SPAdes) (version 2) | ecosystem: Engineered > Bioreactor > Anaerobic >... | reverse complement strand
GCCGCGCTCGATGTCCGCTCCTCCGGCTCCCCCGGCTCCTCCCCTTTCCTCGAAGAACTCATCGTCCGCCGCGAACTTTCCGACAACTTCTGCTTCTATAACGATAACTACGACTCCTTCGACGGTTTCCACACGTGGGCCAAAAAAACTCTCAACGAGCATCGCGCGGACAAAAGGGAATATCTGTATTCGAGAGACGATCTGGAAGCCGCTGAAACTCATGACACGCTATGGAACGCCGCCCAGCGGCAGATGGCCGCCGAGGGCAAGATGCACGGATTCATGCGCATGTACTGGTGCAAAAAAATCCTCGAATGGACCTCTTCCCCGGAAGAAGCCATGAGCGCCGCCATCTACCTCAACGACAAATACGAGCTTGACGGGCGCGACCCGAACGGATACGCGGGCATCGCTTGGAGCATCGGCGGCGTACACGACCGCGCATGGGGCGAACGCCCTGTCTTCGGTAAAATAAGATATATGAGCCACAACGGTTGCAAATCCAAATTCAACGTCAACGAATATATCCGCAATCATCAATAACCGCGCCTCCGGCTGCCAAAGAGAAACTTTTTTCAAAAGATTTCCCTTATCTCTTTTCTTTTCTTTTTTCCAAAGCGCGGCGCGCGTTATCTTACGTCGTAAAGAGGATCGCAGAGAAGCGTATTCGCCGACACTGGGGCCAGTTTGCCGAAGTTCTTTTTCAGAACCGCTAGGTCATGGATGGATATTTTTCCGTCCAAATTGAAATCGGCCGCCGGGTGATATTTCGCGTCGCCCGCAATCGCGCCGAACCGATATTTAAGAGGTTGCAGATTAGCCACATGCACTGTAGGGCGGCAAGTCGGATTGCCCATTTCGCCTCCTCCTGCGGTGGAAATATCGGGGACGGCCAACGTCTTGACGTAGTTGACGGCTGTGTCGCTTAAAGACCCCGCCGGCTGCAGCGCCGCCACACATTCGCCTTCAGTAGAATCAGCCGCGCATCCCATGAGGTTCGCCGCTTTCGGGTCCCATGTCCCGACAGGGAATCTAGCTTGAACGATATACTTTTTCGTCTGGTCCACGCATTCCGAACACGATCCGGCTCTCAACCTGAACGTAGTTATTTCTCCTTTTGAATCCGTGACCGCTCTTTTTACAACCGTCTTGTAGGCGGATTCAACCACTTCGATCTGAACGCCGGGCGCTCCTTCCTTAATTTTCTTGAACCCTGTGGACACCCCTGCCGCGAACAGGCAACCCGGATCCACGCTGTCGCAAGCGGCTATCGAATATTTCTCAAAAGCATCGACAAGCGCGATTTCAACCGGGCATTCCCCCGGATCTCCCGTCCTGCACGAATCCTGTGTTTCCAAGTTGACAGGCGCCGCGGACACCGCTATCTGAGATTCTCCGCAAGACACTCCCGTGTAACTGACTCCGATATAGTAATTGCCGGAGCTTGTTACCGGAACGTTCGCGAATGTGAGCGGTTCCTGCCCCAGTTGCCTGTCATGTTCCCCAGCGACCGCTCCGGCGGTCAATCTCCCGTAAGGCGCCGCGCATGACGCCGGATTCGAGCTTACGCACAGGTACGCGTGATACCCGGCTCCCATCCCGTCGTCGGAGGCGGAATTTGTCCATCCCGCCCTCACGCCGTAATATGTGGGAGCTATCTCGAATCCTTCAACAGCCGTCGGCGGAAAACACTTGTCCGTCGGCGAGCAATAGCCGCAGTTGGATAGATCGGACGACTCATACATGGCGCTTGTGTTTGCGCTAGGATCGCTGGCCGTCGCGCAGTAAATGTATTCCGCATCGGTCGTCACATCTTGATCCATATAGCTCAAGCCCGTCATCGGCGAGGCGTTTCTTCTCGTGAATTTAGCTCCCGAGTCGCAGGTCTCCCAGTTGCCCTCGCACCTGTGGATGTCATACGTCACCGCATTTTTGTCCTTCACCGCCGCCCATGCCGGCTCGCATGAAAACTGATCAAACGCTATCGGCTCTATCATGTCTGGCTTATTCGGAGCCAGAATATCCTTAGGAGCACAAATAACAGCTTGCGCCGTCGCCGGGACCGGCGTGGCTCTTGAATATTTGGAAAAAACATTATACGCGTAAACCCTGTAACAGTATGGAGTCCCATTCTCAAGAAATGCGCTTGCATGGGTGTATTCAGAGCTTCCTCCCGCCATTACTGTCTTCAATACGGCTGATTCGTTGTTAGGTTCAGGCAACTGGGCGCATCCGCCGGAAACAGCCGGAGAGTGCATTATTTTGTAACCAACCAGTTCGTCCGGTTTGGGATAGTCGCAGTTTATGAAATCCCCTTCCTCGCCAGAGCAAACCTGATTCCATGACACCGTGCAGGATTGCCCATCCGGGTTTGCATGCGCAACTTGATTCTCAGGCCAAAGTGGAGCGATGTCGCGTCCGACCGCTGTGACCGTCAAGCATTTTCTGTGCCTTGATGTCGTGTCGAAAAAGCCACAATTTGCTTCGGGTTTGGACGGACACGTGTTAGCCGCCTTGCAGTTGTCGCAGGCTTCCACCCAGAAGCACCATTCTTTTTCCGCATTGCCGAACGCGCTGTCGTTGGAATAGGACATTGTCCCGGGCTCGACCGGGTGCTCCACGACATTCCCGTTCAATTTTAAGTAGCCGATAGGCAACCCGCCGGCGTCCGCTCCGCAGGATGTCGGCCCGGTTTTTTCACAGTAATAAATGTTATACCTGCCTCCGCCCGCCATATCTTCCTCTGGGCTGGAGTCCCAGCTAACTACAACGCCGTATTTGTTGGTTTGCAGAACCACCGAAGGCTCTATCTTGGCTGGAGGTTTCAAGTCTTCCGGAACGCAGGTCGCGGACGCCCAGCTTGATTTATTGTCTCCGACGTCTATCGACCTGACTTCATAACTGTACGAGACGGCGTTCACAAGGTTCGGGTCGTCATAGTAGTTGGGAAGTATGGCGGAAGTGTTCAACAGCGCTCCGCCGCGCCTTATATCAAAACCGTATAGAGACGGGTCCGATGCCTTGTCCGCCGTCCACGAGCAGTAACACTTCTGTTCCTGCCCTTGCGGGGTGGCGCAGGAGAACGCCGTCGGAGCCGCCGGGGCCACCCAGTCTTCTGGCGCGCAGACCGCGCTCGTCCACTTGGATTGCTCCGTCTCCTGCTGTCCGGGAACTGCGGTCGTGTTGACTGCCGAGAAGAAGAAATACCTCGGATAGCCGTTCAACTGATTTCCGGAATTTGGGATGTTGTAAGTTTTGTTATACAGCGCCGAACCGTTTTCAGCGAAGTTGCCGGAGCCGGACAACGCCGCCACAAGCGTGGCGGAAGCCCTATCGTTAACCGTGTTGTAATAAACATTGTAATAGTTAGTAAACGACTTGTCAGGCGAGGGCAGTATCTCAAAATCGCAATTGTTGCCTCCCTCGGGAGCCGCCGTTCCCTGCTTGACGCATGTTGAGGAAGTCCCCGCGCCGCCCGTCTTGCAGGTGGTCGATTTAATAATCGGTGGGGCCGGCCTGTCCGGAATTTTGACAGTCGCGCTCCTGTTGTCCTTTATCAGGTCCAGACCGGGCGTGAGGTCCACCACATAGAACGGGACACCGCCTGAAAGCTGTATTTTCCCTGTCAGAAACACCATGGTCGCGCTTTTGCTGGATGACCCGATTAGTGTTTTACCATTGGGCAACGAGTTCTTTGAGATTAATCTCAACTCGTTGTTCGTGTACCCGACTTTAAAGCGGGCCTCAGCGTCCGTGCCCACAAAAATCTTGCATGCGAGCGGATCCGGCGTGTTCGGGTTGGTAACACAGTCGCCGCTCCATAGAACCTTGTCAAGATTGCCGCCTACGGATTCCGCTTTGGGCGCGAACGAAATTGCGAAAGCGTTAGGAAAGTGAATGTCAGCCGGGTTCGGGTCCGTTATGTCGGGATTGAATATTATCATAAGATAGCCTTCGATGGCCCCCGCGCCAGATTGAGGCGGCTGCGCGCCGAGCTTAATCTTCGCGCACACTACATCGTCAGTCGGCAGATCTCCGAATCCTTTGCCCGCGCTCGCCGAGTATCCTCCGACATCCAATATCTGCAAACCTGAGACTACCGTCTGGTTGCCATTCGCGTCCGGCTCGCCGCAGGTGTCCCCGGCGGAATCATTGACGGAATAACTCGTTCCGCAAGCCGGAGCGCCCGTTTGGTTTGCCGAACAGCGCTCATAACTAGACATCATCGAACAGTTGCTTGTGGCCGCCGTTTCGTATGCCGCGTTCCATGATGTCACGCTGCTGCAGGACGCTTTATCCGGGCTTGGGAGTTGCGAAGTGACATTCCCTCTTCCGTCTACTGCTACTATATAGTAATTGACAACATCGCCCTCCGTTGTTCCCGCCAGATTGATTTCACCTTCAAACTTCCCCGAATCTGAGTTATAAGACATTGTTTCTGGGGGGCCGGTATTGGCGACTTCGTTAATGTAGTAATAAAGCTTCGGGTTCCCCGCCTTCATACAACTCCCCACCCCGTTTGGATTCGGAATGCAAGGTGGATTAGGCTCAATTGTCGGGTCGGGCCTGCCCCACCAGTCTGCCATTGCGCAGTCCGTCCTGTCGCAATTAACTCCACAACAAGCTTGCATCTGTTCCTGTCCCACTATCGTCGCGTAAACCTTCATGGTTGCGCCAGCCACCGCCGTTGAGTTAGTTATATCTGTTATCTTCGGCGTCTTGGGAATAGTGGGGATTTCAAACTTGAACTTGACCTCGTCCGAACCCGCAGCGAGTGAACCGCATCCCAAAACAACAGCCACCGCGAGCGCTACAGCCGCCCTCCGCGTTTTCCGCATCCAGTCTGTTCGTTTTTTCATCGGACACGTCCCCCTTTTCTTTTAGCAAACGCTGCCGATTGCCGTTCCGCTAATCCGGGTTGCCAAACGATAACAAGCTCTCCTGCGCAATAAATATCAAATTGTTTGCCAACTTGCTAAAAACGCGCCGAAAAAGAAACCCTTTATTCAAAGCGATATTTTTGGCGACGCTATTTCGGTTTTCGAGATTAAAAGCCAGGCTGTGACTTTTTTGTCACCGTGCCTGCGACTTTTTTGCCGCACAAACGGCGAAAAAATAGTAGAAAAGACAAAAAGGCTAATGAGACGCCTCCGGCGGCCAAAGAGTAAAGGCTAAGAGATAAAAACCAAAGACCAAAGAGAAACTTTTGAAAAAGTTTCTCTTTGGAATCTCTTCAAAACGTTTCAATGGTCGTCGGCAGAGAATCGCTGACGCGCTTCTCTGCCGACGCCCTATGTAAAATCGTTTATGAACATGATTCCTCTGAAAACCCTTTCTCAATATCTTTTCGCTGATACGCGCCGATGGCGCAGGCGAAGCCGCGACATCGGCGCTAGCGTGAAATGTTTTGAAAGGGATTTTAAGGGAAAACTTTTTCAAAAGTTTTCCCTTAACATTCCTTCTTTCTGTCTTCAATTCATTCTTTTATATGAGTTATGCGGTCGAGGCGGAAGATGCGTTGTTCGTTGCGCAGGAGGCAGTCGGCGGTGACGTATGTTCTGCCGCATGAGCGGAACAACTTAATCGGTTTGATGTTCCGTTCGCTGAGGAAGTTGCCTGAAGATTTGTAGGCGATAGCTACGGTGGATTTGCCTTCGATGGCGCGCGCGAGGATATTTTCAGCCGCTGAAGACGGAGCGAAGACGATGTCCTCGAAGCCGACGCGGGGCCACTGCATGGAGCCGCCCTGAAGCGAAAGGGCGCGGCGCAGCGTGAGAGGCGGGTTCGGCGCGGCGGCGACAGGCTCAAGCAGAGCGCGGAACAGTTGCCAAGTGGCCATAGTATCCCCGGAGGCGCGGTGTGTCTGCCCGGCTTCAAGCCCGAAGTGGGAAACCATAGACGCGAGGCTGTATCCGCCGGGAAGCCCCGGATGAAGCGCGCGCGCCATCCTAACGGTGTCGAACACCGGGTTGCGCGCTTTAGGCATATTCAGCTCGGCCATCTTCCAAGCGACGAATCCCATGTCGAACATGGCGTTGTGGGCCACCAGCGGCAGATGGCCGATGAAGTCGAGAAAAGCGGGCAGAGCCTCGGTTATGAGCGGAGCGCCGGATAGCATGTCGTCCGTAATTCCGTTTACCGCCGAAGCGCCCGGCGACACCGGGCGGCGCGGGTTGACCAGCGTCTGGAACTCGCCGACCACACGCGCGCCTCGCGCCTTCACCGCGCCTATCTCCACTATCTCGTCTCCGAACCTCTGGCTGAGTCCCGTCGTTTCGAGGTCGAACACCACTATCTCGGTGTCGAAAAGCAATTCGTTTCCGCTGACGCCGTCCATAAGAAGCCGCTTTCGTCGTGTCCGGGGAGCGGCGCGAACGCGCCCCCGCGTCGCCAATCATTATAAGCTTTTGACTGCGACATTAAAGAGCGCGCCGAAATAAGAGGCTTGTTGTGCGGGATGCTGATGTGTGATATGCTGAGCGCGCGTTACAAAATTCACAAATGGGTTTGCGGGAGGAGACCGACATGGATAAATATCTTGTCACAGGAGCTTGCGGCTTCACAGGCTCTCACACTTGCGACCTGCTGTACGAGCGGGGACTCCCGTTCAGGGCCACTGACATCGCGGGGGCGAACCGGCAGTGGCTGCCTCCGGACTGCGAGTTCGTTCCGGCTGACATCACGAACCTCGCCGAGGTCGAGCCGCTCATGGACGGCATAGACATCGTGCTTCACCCAGCGGCCATCTTCGACTGGTCCGCCACGGAGGAACAACTCAACGCCGTCAACGTCACAGGCATGGAAAACATGTGCGCCGCCGCGAAAAAAGCGGGGATCAAACGCTTCGTCTCTTGGAGCACAAGCGGCGTGTACGGCAACCAGCAGTTCGACACTCTCCCCATCTGCGAGGACTACCCCGTCAAACCCATCGACAAATACAGCATCTCCAAACACAAACAGGATAAAATCGCCCTCAGATATTGCGCCGAGGAAGGACTGCCCACCACCATCATCCGCCCCGGAATCGTTTACGGCCCACGCGCCAAGTACGGCGCCATGCAGTTCTTCGACACGTTCGCCATGCTTCCGGTTATTCCTATCCCCGTCAATTTCGACAAGTACAAACTCGGAACCATCCACGCGCGAGACATCGGCGGCGCCGCGCTCTTCGCCGCAACAAAACCCGAAGCGGTCGGACAGATTTACGGCGTTGTGGACAACTCGGACGTCACCATCGCCGAATTCTTCCGGTACATCGCAGCGGCGATGAATAAAAACACCATCCCTCTCTACGTTCCTCCCAAACTGTCGGCAAAAATGGGCCTTGTTGCGGCCACAATCTCCGAACTTCTCGCCAAACACGTAACCAAAAAACGCCCGCTACTAGAAAAAGAACCGCTCCGCTTCTTCCCGACCTCGCTTGACATCAGCAACCGCAAAATCCGCGACCTCGGCTACGAATTCGAGTACCCGGATGTGCGCATCGGCGTCATCGAGACTGTCGACTGGATGCGGGATGAAGGCTTGATGGATGTGTCCATCATCGATAAACTGAAATCGGAATTCTCTCCGCCGGCATTATAAAACGTTCGGCGCTGAGATATAGTATAATTAGCTATCGGATTGACGAAATCTGTGCGTCGGCAAAGCTGTTTTTGTTTTGCGCAACATTCGGAGACTCTAAAAATCCCGTTCAAGCGGCGTCGCTTATGCGGATTATTAAGCCTAGTTTCCCGGAGAAAAGAACGCTCTGCGTATCACTATGAGAAACTGTTCGATTCTGATACCGACATACAACGGCAGGGACATACTGGAACAATGCCTGCCGAATATAGTGGACGCCGCGACCGAAAGGCGCGCGGACGACGAGATTATCATTCTGGACAACGCGAGCGGCGACGGCACGGCTGAATTCATCGCCGACAACTATCCGCAATGCCGAGTCGTCCGGCTGCCGGAAAACAAAGCGATATTCGCGCTGAACGACGGCGCGCGAGTTGCTAAAAGGGAACACCTTTTTCTGCTAAACAACGACATGCTTCTGCGCCCCGGATGCTTGGAGGCGCTGCTTGCGCCTTTTGACGACCCGGACGCGTTCGCGGTCACCGGGAAAGTCTTCAGGCGGGACGGCTCTCTTCAGGCCACTCGCCGCCGTCCGGAGTTCAAGCGGGGCAGGTTCTGGTACGTGGACACCGGAGAAGACGGCGCGCGCGGGCTGACTCTCCACGCGCTGGGCGGACAATCCGTCGTGAGCCGCGAGAAATTCCTCGCCCTCGGCGGCATCGACCCTCTGTTCTCTCCGTTTTATCAGGAAGACTTGGATCTCTCATGGCGCGCCCTGCGGCGCGGCTGGAAAATCATCTTCGAGCCTGCCGCCGAGATGATCCACTTCGGCGCCATCACCGCCGACAGGCTTTTCTCCAGAGACGAAATCCTCTCTATGATTCAGAAAAACCTTATCACTTTTGCTTGGAAGAACATACATGATCCCCGGATGACAGCGTCGCTCATAGCGTGGACCGGGCCGCAGGCGGCGCGCGCCGCTCTCAAAGGCGACTTCCACTATCTCAAAGGTCTCGCGGGCGCTCTGGCCCGCCTGCCAGACATCCTAAAGGCCAGAAAACAAGCCGCCGCTTCGATTCTATCAGACAAGGATGTTTTCAAGCTGTTCGAGAAATAGCGAAAACCGAATTAAAGGCAAAATAATGGTTGCGGAAAACCATAACAGCGCTCTCGAAGCCCCGCAGGCAGCTGATTCGCCCCGCGTTGCCCACGTTCTGATTCCATATATCCGCCCGACGGAAACTTTCATATACGACAGGCTGGTCAACCATATCCGTTATTCGCCGTTCATCCTTACAAACGAGCCGGTCATAAACATGGATATGTTTCCGTTTGGAGGCCCGGTACACACCCTTGCGGAGCGCTCGCTGACGGAGAGGAAGGCGGACGCGCTCGCGAGGAGAGCGGCGAACAGTTCGCCGTATTTCACCGCGGCGCTTAAGAGGGAAAAACCCGCCGCCGTCCACGCGCATTACGGCCCTGTCGGCGCGGCGGTCGCCCCCTCGGCGGAAGCGGCCGGCATCCCCCTGACCGTCTCTTTCTACGGCATAGACGCGTCCGCGTTCCTGAGAGACCCGCGACACGCCGCTAGTTACCGCCGGATGTTCAAGACAGCCTCTGTCGTCTCCGCGCTGTCCGCCGACATGGCGGAACGTCTGGCGGGCGCCGGATGCCCGGAGGAAAAAATAAGAACACATCATCTGGCGGTGGACACAGAAGCTCTGAAGCCCGCGACCGCAACCACCCGCGACCGCAGGCGAGTCAGAATCGTTTCGGCAGGCAGATTCGTCGAGAAAAAAGGTATGGAGCTTCTAATAGACGCGTTTGAAAAAGCCGTCTCGCGGGGGGCGGACGCCGAGCTTCATCTGTTCGGCTCTGGGCCGCTCGAAAAACAGGCCGCCGCCCGCGCCTCCGCCTGCCGCTTCGCGGACAGAATTTCATTCTTCGGCCACAAACCCCGCGCCGAAATCATCTCCGCCATTCGGGACGCCGACATATTCGCGCTATTCTCGATAACCGCGGCAGACGGAGACATGGAAGGCACGCCCACCGTCCTCATAGAAGCGGGCGCGCTCGGCGTCCCTTGCGTTTCCACTTTGCACGCGGGCATCCCCGAAGTGACTGCCGACGGCGAAACCGGGCTGCTCGTTCCCGAACGGGACACAGAGGCGTTCGCCTCCGCGCTTGTCCGGCTCGCGTCTGACCCCGGACTTCGCTCCTTGATGTCCCTCGCGGCTCGCGCGCGCATCGAAAACCTTTTCAGCATCCGCTCTGTCATGCGCCAAATCGAAGCCGATTACGAACCTTGAAGCCGTGGAAAAAACGGGTTTTTAAACACAGTTTTGCGACAAACCGCTATTCGCTGAACAAATCTCTCAACCGGAATCTAACGTACTTGTTGTCGCTTGCAGGTTTCCAGTTTCCGTCAGACATTGATTCGTAAGCCACCCAGAACTCAAGAGCCGTCGCGTCGTAGGCTACCGCCAGAATATTGGAATCCTTCATCGACACCGCGTCCATAATCCTGAGAGTCTCTTCCGCCGAGATCAGCCTCGGAGCGCCCGCCGCGAAAATCTCCCGACCATCGCTCAAATACGCCTCTCCTTTTGCCAGAGCGTCGAGCATATAAAAATTCGGGGCGTACCTTTTAGAATAAGCTCCACTTTCCCTCGGATCTCCATTGGAATTCTCGCGCGCCGGGCCGTTGCTCGCCGTCTGCGTCCGTCGTATCCTCAAGTCGAACGAAGAGTCAGCCCTGTAAACCGCCTCTTTCAAAGGCAGTCCCACGATAACCGCGTTTCCATCCGCATCTATCCACGCCGACTCTCTTTCCTTCGGGTCGTCGTCTGTGAAAACCGAAGTGAATTCGCCGTTCTGCTCTATTGCCACCGCTGCCGGCGAAAAACCGGGCGTCCCGTATCCGAGAGGGTCGCCGAAACCGATGACGAAATTGTAACCGACCGTGTTTTTGCTTTTTTCGATAATGGCGATCGCCTCTTCGAGGTCGTCCGCCTCCTCAAGCGCGCGGCGCATCGTAATCGTCCACGGCGTCCCCTCCTGCGTCTCCACCGTGTTCACCGCGCCAATCTCGCCAATGGTTATCCCCTTTTCGCTCATGCCCGCAATCGCGCCGATGACCCCCGGATACCCAAACGTGACATACCTGTTCCGTGGGCTGCCGTCGTCCCCGGCAGGCTCGTAAACAGTGACTAGGCCGTATTGCCCGACACCCGTTTTTGATTCCCAGTCCAAATCTCGCGTCGCGAACAAGCGGCCCCCCTCAGTGCGGCCGCCCCACGCCGCGAACGAGCTGCACGTGGTGCGGAAATCGAACCCGGCCCCCATTCCCAACCTGTCCGCCTCTTCTTCGCCAATCCCGCCCATCATCAGCTTCTTATCGTGCATGTCCGAAAAATTCGGCAACGCTATCCCCGTCTCCACCAACTGCGGAGAAACATCGAATCCCGCCTTGTTCGCCCCCTGCGCTATTCCGATGATTTCGTCCATATACTCCTTCGGCACGTGCGGCTCATTGCGCTTCCACACATTCCGGCAGGCGCGGAATATCAGCGTCTTTTTTATATCCTTCGGGTCGGATGCTTTCGTGTAAACCTGCATCACAGATATTATCTTGTCTCCCAACAGACAGCCGTACTGCCTGCCCATTTCCCGGTGAGACCCGCGCACCCTCGCCACAAGCAGCGTCCCGTGCGACGCGTCGGTCTCATAAAGGACACCGTCCCCGCAGCGCCTGACCTCTCTCAACGGCCCCGCGTCCGCCCATAAATCCGCCGCGCACGCCGTCCGCGCCAAACACATCATCAAAACCACAACCGCCGCAATAGCCTTCACAAACATGCCGTCTCTCCTTTATTTGTTTCATGTTAAACATCAGTCTTCATGATGGAGCGATATGACACGATAACAATAACACATGAAAACAATTAATGCGGTATTGTTTTATGATTTTTTCTCGGAAGATCTCTTTGACACAGCATTTTATTGGAACCCGCGTTCGCCGATAGGCGCGCGACATATTTTCAAAATCATTTGACAACCCGCTTCGATAACAATAATCTATTACTAGACCGACTGGTCGGGTTAATAATGAGACGAGCGAGCGACACAGCCCAAGAACGCCGCAGGCAGATATTCGAGGCCGCTATTGCGGTCATTTCCGTAAAAGGCTTTCACAAAGCGACTATCAGAGAGATAGCCGCCGCCGCAGGTCTCGGCAAAGGAACCATTTATCAATATATTGATAAAAAGGAAGACCTCGTCCCTCTCATCGCGGAAGTGGGCATATCCCTGATGTCGGCGAAGATTTCTGAAGCCGCGAGTCTGGACGCGCCGCCTGAGGAAAAACTAAGAATCGCCATAGAGTCCCAACTGGCGCTGTTCGATGAGCATTCCCGGCTTGCCGAAGTGATGGGCGGCGAGATCGAACGGATAAAGCACGAGGACAGCGAACTTATTACGCGCGTTTTCGAAGAAAGATATCTGAACGCTCTGGCCTTGCTGGTGTCCGAAGCGGCGGGACGCGAACGCTTCAGCAAAGAGGAATCTCTTGTTGTCGCGGAACTAATCGCCGTCATGTGCCTGTTGTGGTCCCATTCAGTCTTGGCAAAGAAGAACGCCGGAGGAATAGAAGCATACGAAACGCTGCTTGAAGAGTTCGTTCTACGAGGCGTATCAGGAAGACGGAAGGAGGCCGAGAATGGCTAAGCGGGAAGAATATGTGGAAGCCAGACGGCAGCGAAGGAGAAGGCAGATATTCAACGGAGCGACGAAGGTGTTCGCGCAGAAGGGATACAGTTCCGCCACCACGCAGGAAATCGCGGATGCCGCCGGTCTGGCTAAAGGCACGCTTTACGAATACGTTCAGAGCAAAGAAGAAATTCTCATGCTTACCGTCAAGGAAGGGCTGTCTCTCGTTAAGACAGAAACCGACAAAGCGATTGCCGGGATGGAAGACCCGATGGATAGGTTGCAGGCCGCGCTCAGGGTCCAACTGAATTTCGCCAAGAAATACAGGCACGCCGCCCGCGTGCTGCGATTGGAAATCTTCGATCTTAGCGAGAACGGCAGGAAGTTTCTGTCGAAGATCGTGGACGATCACATCGAAATGTTTCGGGCGTTTATCGACGACGGGATTGAAAAGGGACGCCTCAAGAAACTGGATTCGCGGATAGCCGCGGAGTTGCTCATGCACGCCTGCTCTTTCTACTCCGATTACGGGTATCTGCCGCACCAGAAAATCCCGCTCAACGACATCACGGATTTTATAATCGACAATTTCGTTCAAGGGATTGTCGCTGAATAGCAAAGCAACGCCGAGCCTCGAAAGAGGCCGCGGAATAAAAAGAGCATACGGGGGGCACGCCTGAATATGGACGGAATAAAGAAAAGAAAAGCCGGAATCATGGCGGTTGCGGCGATATGCCTGACGATCGCGTCGGGGTGTTCGGACAGAAAGGCGGACAACGCCGGGCCGGGAGCGGCGGCTCGCGAAGCCGTGTCGGTGGAAACGGCTCCCGTCGTCGTCAGGGCTTTCGAGGAAGTCGTAAGGTCTCAGGGGTCGCTGTCGGCGAAAAACTCCGCCAACGTGTCCGCGCGCATTCCGGGGACTCTAGTCGCCGTATATGTCAGCGAAGGCGACGCGGTGACGGCGGGAAGAACGAAACTGTTCGAAGTCGATTCGATAAAACTCAGGAACGCGGTCGAGATAGGCAGGCAGGACCGCGCGGTGGCCGAACAAGGCGTCAGGGCCGCCGAAGCCGGCCTCGAACAGGTCAACGCCCAGTTGCTCAAGATGGAAAAAGACCTTAAAAGGATAGCCGGACTGTATGATAAAGATGTCGTTTCCAAAGACAGCTTGGAAAAAGCGCAGTCGGGACACGACCAATTGGCCGCCGCGAAAAAACAGGCGGAAAGCGCGGTTTCTCTGGCCCGCGAAAGACAGAAACAAGCCGAGATCGCCTTGAACATATCCCAGAAAGACCTCAGCGACACACTGATATACGCGCCCATCAGCGGACGGGTCGCGATGCGTTTCGCCGAAGCCGGAGAGATGGCCGCCCCCGGCTATCCCATTGTCAGAATCGAAGACACATCCGTTCTCGAAGCCTCTGCGTTCCTGCCCGCGCAGTGGTTCGCCCGCGTAAAGGAAAGTGAAACTAAAGTCAGGCTGGAGATTCCCGGCGTCGAGTTCGAGCCGAAAACAATCACATATAAAAGCCCGACCATAAATCCGAAGCTGAGGACGTTCGAGGTGAAAGCCGTTGTGACGAACCCGCCTGAAGGCGTCGCTCCGGGAGCTATGGCCGGCTTGGCCGTCGTTCTCGGAACGCGGGAATCTATAGCGGTTCCCTCCGACAGCGTCCGCGAATTGCGCGGCGGGAACGTCGTTTTCATTATCAGGGACGGCAAGGCCGAGATGATTGAGGTCAAAACCGGGCTTGAATCAGACGGCTTCATCGAGATACTCGAAGGAGCCTTGTCCGAAAGCGATTTGGTGGCTGTTCGCGGGCAGCGGTTCCTTGACGACGGGACGCCTGTGAGCGTCAGGCGGGAGGCGGAATAATGTTTCTTTCCGACGCGTCAGTGCGCCGCCCCGTCGCGATGCTCTGCCTGATCATCGCGCTCTCATTCCTCGGCTATAACGCCTACAAGAAGATGGGCCTCGAGATGGCTCCGAGGATGGAGATGCCCATCATCACCGTCGTCACCGTCTATCCCGGAGCGGGTCCCGACGAGCTTGAGGTCGATGTCGCCAAAAGAATTGAAGACCAAGTTGTCGCCATCGAGGGCCTCAAGCATGTCACATCCATGTGCTCGGAAAATGTCGTGATAACGCTCCTTCAGTTCAACACCGGAGTGGACGTCGACATCGTCGCGATGGATGTAAGGGAAAAAATCGACCTGATAAGGAACGACTTTCCCAAAGACGTTAGAGACCCCGAGATACTGAAATTCAACGTAAACGAAGCTCCCGTGCTGACCATGGCGCTGACGGGCGACGCGACTATCGACGAGATGTACGATTTCGCGGCCAACGACCTCAGCGACAAGATAACCACCATCAAAGGCGTCGCGCAGACGCAGGTAATCGGCGGCGCGGAGCGGGAGGTTCATGTGTTGCTTGACCGCGAGGCCCTCGCGGCAAGAGGCCTTTCCAGCATGAGCGTGGTTCAGGCCATTTCCTCCGGCGTCGGCGTCATCCCCTCAGGCCGCGTCAGCGGCGGCTCTCAGGAGCACTCCGTCAAGTTCGACGCCGACTTCAAACGCGTCTCCGACATCGCCTTAATCGAGGCGGCAAACGAGGACGGCCGGCGCAACTACATCGGGGACTTCGCGGTCGTCAAGATGGGAACCGAAGAGTTGCGCCAGAAAGCGACCCTCGACGGAAAACCCTGCGTCGTCGTCAAAGTGGTGAAAAAAGCGGACGCTAACGCCGTCGAAGTCATCCGCAGCGTAAGAAAAGCCATCGCCGACATCAACAATAACATCCCCGGCGGCATGACCCTCGAATGGGTGTCGGACGACGAGGTGTTCACTCAGGCGATTGTCGACAGCGCTTGGTCCAACACTTGGCAAGGCATACTGCTGACAGCCGCCATTCTCTTTCTCTTCCTGTACAACTTCAGGACCACCCTTATTGTCGCCATCACAATGCCTATCACCATCGTCATAGGCTTCCTCTTCATGGGTTTCATGGGCTACTCCCTCAACAGCTCCACGCTGCTCGCCATCGGAATGTCAATCGGAATCCTTGTCATGAACTCCATCGTGGTCATCGAGGCGATAATCAAATGGCTGGAGAGGACGGGAAGGGTTAAGGAATCCTCCCGGATGGGAACGACGGAAGCCGCCGTAGCCGTAATCGCCAGCGCGGGAACCAACCTCGTGGTTCTGCTTCCCATAGCCATGATGCACAATATGATAGGCCTCTTCCTGAAACCGTTCGCGCTGACAATGGTCATCATGACCGCCGTCTCTCTGTTCATCTCCTTCACGCTGACCCCTGTGCTGTGTTCGGTTATGCTCAAGCCCGCCTCCGCGTCGCGAGGCAAGTCTCCCGTCGCGTCTATGGAACGCGCGTGGAATTCAATGTTCGACGCGGCGGTCTCCGCCTATGGCGCGTTCCTCGAATTCAACCGCCGCCGCCGCGTCCCGGCGGCTATCTTCCTTGTGGCGGTCGTCTTCGTCCTCTTCTATTCTCTTTCACTCGCCGGGAAACTCGGCATGGGCTTCGTTCCCATTATGGACAGAGCGCAGATAGGCGTGAGACTCGAATTCCCGACCGGCTACAATATCGAGACCACGGAATCCCGCGTCGAGCTGGTCGAATCCCGCCTTAAAGACGTGCCGGGCCTCAAGAGAGTGCTAACCACCATAGGCAAAGTCGAGGGCGTGGCGGGACAGAACACAGAAGGCGTCTATCTGGCTCAGATGCTTCTGGTGTTCCCTGAAAAAACAGCAAGAAAAGAATCGATATACGACCTCATGGACATCGTTCAGGAAAGGTTAAAAGGAACGCCGGACTGCATCGTCGCGGTGTCCATCCCCTCCGCCGTCGGGGGACAGAATCCAGACATTGAGTTCGAGATTTACGGCGACGACCTTGAAACGCTCGACGAGCTAGCTCTGCGCGCGCAGGCTATCGCCGGGAATCTCGGAGGATTAAGAGACATCGACACTACCGTCAGACCCGGAAAATCGGAGATAAAGATAAGGCCGAACCGCGCGGTGATGGCCGACCTCGGAACTCCTCCTATCGCCGTCGGCATGGCGCTCCGAGGCAACCTCGAAGGAATTGTCGCGGGAACCTTCAAGCAGGGCGACAGGAACTACGACATCGTCGTCAAGTTCGACGAGCGCAAAGGCAAAGAGCAAGTTGGAGAATTCCTGCTGCCCGGCGCGCCCGGCCGCCCGCTCCTGCTTTCCACCGTCGCAGACATTGAGGAGACAAAGACGCCTTTACAGATAATCAGAAAAGACAAACGCCGCA
>Ga0209311_1001776_pt1 | contig 16718 bp, 14 predicted proteins | sample AD_UKC045_MetaG_FD_184417 | JGI IMG/M metagenome (GOLD analysis project Ga0209311, IMG submission 184417) | Active sludge microbial communities of municipal wastewater-treating anaerobic digesters from USA - AD_UKC045_MetaG (SPAdes) (version 2) | ecosystem: Engineered > Bioreactor > Anaerobic >... | reverse complement strand
AAATTTCATTGACCAGGCGCTGAGTTAGCTTGTTTGAGCCACCCCCAGGACGCGTCTTTGGCGCCCTTTCTGCCTTCGTCTGGCTTGGTCGGGAATGGTCCGCCGTGCCCCGTTTGAACTCGACCTCGACAACCCTTCCCATCCCAAGACCCCCAGTGAAATCAGCTGCTTGGACCCATCCTATGCCCCGTTTTCATGCCCCGTCCATGCCCCGTTTGAGCGCCGGTTTTGGTCCGTTTAGATCTACTTCTGTCGGTTTAGTAATGTTGTTCTCTGGCGGTAACCAGCTGAATTATCTACGATTATCACCGACTGTTGCCGACTCTGACCGACCACGCCAGACCCGTGAATTTGGCTACGAATCTGGGGGTCAGAGGTTCGAATCCTTTCGGGCGCGCCAAATTTCTCGACAAATCAATACGTTGCGGCAGTGGCTTTGCCGCCGGGCCGACAACCGTGGCGCCATTTCGAGCATGGCGACGCGCTGGGGCGGGCTGGCGACGAAAGCGAGATTAGCTCGCTTCGTGGACGCCGCGGGCTATCGCGCGCGCCAGGCAGGCGGCAGCGAGTTCCCCGATCCGTGCGAGCAGGAACGGACCCTGATCCGGGCGCTGGACCTGCGCGGTCGAGAGGCAGAACACGACATCACCGTCAAAGGGCGCAAACACCGGACGGATAGCGCGCGACATGCCGGCCATCGCCATCTTGGCGACGCGCTGCGCCTCGGCCGGCGTCAGCGCGATGTTGGTCGCAACGCAGGCGAGCGTGGTGTTGGTGCGGCCGGCGGGATTCACTTTGGCTGCGCCCCAGTCGTCGAGATCGAGCGTGTAGTCTTGCGTTGGCCGCTTGCCGCCGAACTCACCGTTCTGCTCGTAGGGCCAGGCCCAGTAGGCGTCCGTCCCCGGCATGATGACAGAGCCGAAAGAATTCACCGCGGCCAGCGCGCCGACGATGATGCCGTCTTCGGTCATGATGCTGCTTGATCCAAGACCACCGGGCTTTTGCCCTGCCCGTGCGCCGTAAGCCGCGCCTGAGCGGCCGAGAGGAAATTGCCGAGCCGCCTCGCCGAGGGCGATCCCGCCGAGCGCGCGATAAGGCGGCGTCTCACCCCAATTCTTGTTACCCGGATTGGCAAGATCATAGAGGATCGCAGCAGGCACGACCGGCGAGCGCGGGATATTTGGCGACGGAACCAGTGCAAAGCCTTGCCCGCTTGCGCCTAGAGCGGCCGTCACACCATCCGCGGCGGCAAGTCCGTAGACAGAGCCGCCGGAGAAAACCAAGGCGTCGATTGCATCCACCAGAGTATCAGGCGCCAGCGCATCGGTTTCCCGCGTGCCCGGACCGCCACCCGCGACGGAAACTGCGGCAACCGCACGCATGTCCGGCTTGATGACCGTTACGCCTGTTCCGGCGCCCTCATCATGGGCACACCCCACTTTAAGGCCGCCCACATCCGTGATCAGGTTGAATGGTCCCGGCCGCGCCGTCATTTGACAAGCCTCAAGGGTCGGTTCAGTTGCGGTCTTGCTCACGAACGGTCACAGGGACCGTATATGGGCCTGTATGCGGGCCGATCCGGTCTCACGCAAGAAGGAGCGCTTCCGTATGCGCCACTCGCTTATGGCATTCGTTGGGGCGCTTGCGCTGGCGGCTTGCGCCGGCCCGCCCGCCGCGAATGAGCCGGGACCTGCGATAGCATCCAGGGAGTGGCGGCTTGCCGGCCGCGCCATGATCTCCGCCGCCGACAAGCGCGCGGTCGAGGCAGGCCTTGAAGTCATCAAAAAGGGTGGCAGCGCGGTTGATGCGGCGATTGCAGCGCACTCCGTGCTGGGTCTGGTCGAACCGCAGAGCTCCGGCCTTGGCGGTGGCGGCTACATGGTCGTGTACGATCGCAAGTCGAACTCGGTCGTAACGTTCGATGGGCGCGAGACGGCGCCTGCGACAGCGACGGCTGACTACTTCACCGTGAATGGCCAGAACCTCGGCTACATTCAGGCTGTGTATTCAGGCAAGTCGGTGGGCGTGCCGGCGGCGATTGCACTCTACAAGGCCGCGCACGAGAAGTATGGTAAGCTGCCTTGGGGTCCGCAGTTCGATGCGGCGATCAAGCTGGCCGATGAAGGCTTCATCGTCACCCCGCGTCTGGCCAACTCGCTCGGGCAACGCGCGCAGACCGGGCCACTCGGCACGAATCCGGCGAGCGGCGCCTACTTCTTCCCGAACGGGAAAGCGCTGAAGGTCGGTGACCGCCGCACCAATCCGGAATACGCCGAGACGCTGCGCCGTGTGGCGAAGGAAGGTCCGTCGGCTTTCTACTCCGGCACGATTGCGCAGAACATCGTCGACGCCGTTCAGAGCGGCGAGATCAAGGGCGATCTCTCGCTGAAGGATCTTGCCAACTACAAGGTGTTGGTGAAACCCGCGATCTGCGGGCCGTTCCGTGAGTACAAGATCTGCTCGGCGCCGCCAGCCTCGTCGGGTGGCGTGGCGATGAACGAGATCATGTCGATCTATGATGCGATGGTCGCCAAGTCCGGCGACAAGTCGGAGAACGCCCTGCTCCGTGACTTCGTGCTTGCGCAGCAGCTCGGCTATGCGGACCGCGATCACTATGTGGCAGACCCGAATGCGGTGACCGTGCCGGTCGCTGACCTGCTCAATCCTGCGTATATCAAGTCGCGCGCCGAAGGCGGCTTCAAGCCGGGCGACGCGCCTGAGCCAGGCGATCCTGGCGCGGTGGTGCACAACAAGCCGATCCGCGATCAGTGGGGCCGTGACACCAATGCCGCGCAGCCGGGCACCACGCACCTCTCCTTCGTCGACTTCGAAGGCAACGCCGTGTCACTGACGGCGACGGTGGAAGGACCGTTTGGTTCCTCGCGCTGGACCAATGGCTTTGTGCTCAACAACCAGCTGACCGACTTCACGCGCCCCGCAACCTTGAACGGGAAGCCCGTCGCGAATGCGCCCGGACCGGGCAAGCGTCCGCGCTCGTCCATGTCGCCGACCATCGTTCTCGATAAAGCCGGCGACGTCTTCATGGTCACGGGATCGCCGGGCGGCAATTCGATCGTCGGCTATGTGTCGAAGACGCTCGTAGCCGTGCTCGACTGGGGCAAGACCGCTCAGGAAGCGAGCTCGCTGCCGAACATCGTCGCGCGTGGCCAGACTGTGCGTGTCGAGACCTCTGACTCGACCGCTGGGCCGAACGCGATCGGCAAGGCTTGGTCTGCAACGCTGGCTGGCTTCGGCTTCAAGGTGCAGGAAGTTTCAGGCGAAGTTTCGGGCCTCAACCTGATCGTCGCGCGTAATGGCCAGTACGAAGGCGGCGCCGACCCACGTCGCGAAGGCGTTGCGATCGAGATCACGAAGAACCCGAACTAACGACAAGCGCATCGCGCGCTGAGGACCGGACGCGATCGGCCTTCGACGCCGCAGCGTCCCCGAGGGCTCCGGAGAAATCCGGGGCCCTCGCCTTTTGTGGCTTAGCCCGCCGCTGGTACGCGCAGGCGGAACATGGCGCCTGCTGGGCTGTTGCTGGCGAGTTCAAGTTCGCCCTTCATGCCGCGCGCAAGCTCTCGCGCGATGGCGAGACCCAAGCCGGCGCCATCGCGCGAGCCTGAACCGGAGAACGGCTGGAACAGCTTGCTGACGACCATCGCGGGAACGCCGGGCCCGTTGTCGGCGACTTCCACGATTGCACAGTCAGCTTCGCGATAGACCTTCGCGGTGATCTTGCCCGGTGTCGTGCGACCCTCTTGGTCACGAATGGCGCGCGCGGCGTTTCGGACGAGGTTCACGATAATGCGGTGGACATGCTCGACATCGGCCGATGCGCAGGCCTTGCCCGAGATATCCAGATTCCACTCGATGTTTGTCGCTCCAGCGAGACCTTCGGCCGCCGCCTCTTCGATCGCGGGCGCAAGGCTGACGACCGTGATGTTCGGCGCCGACGGCTCGGCGCGACCGTAGCGCAGAGTTGCTTCTGCCAGACCGACTGCGCGCTGAATGGCCCGCTCAAGACGCGGCGCAGCGCGCTTCACGCGCGGGTCGTCGGAATGCGCCAGCGTCTCGGAGACAATCTGCGCGGCCGCCAGAGAGTTGCGCAGATCGTGATTGATCTTGGCAACCGCCTCGCCGAGCTCGGCCAGCCGCTTGCGCTGACGGAACGCCGCCGACACCGTCTTCTGCATACTTTGAAGAGCAGCGTTCGCGCTCTTCATCTCATTGGTATGCCCGGGGATCGGTTCGATGTCCGCGCCTTCCGGCGCATTCGCGAAACGCGACATGCCGCTGGTGAGCAGGCGCACCGGCTTCACAACGAGACGGTAGATCGCCAGATACACCAGCGCGCCGACGACGAGTGAAATCGCGATCGAGATAAACAGAAGCGTGCGAGAGAAAGAGATCAGTCCGTTTTTCAGCGCCACCTCGGGAACGATGACTTCCATCTCTGCGTCTTTCGTCATCGATGGTGTGACGAGGATACGAAGGAAGCGACCGTCTGGCGCAAGCATGTGTGAGAAGGCGCCGAGGATGCCCATGCCCTGCTCCTGACGCAGGTCGATGGTCACGAGGTCCGGACCAATGGCGATCGACGGCGCGAGGATCTGTTCGCGGAATTCCTGCTCCTGGACGGCGACGGAGACGACCTGCGCCTGGGTCAGGAGCTGTACAGACAGTTCGTCGCTGACGCGGCCATCCGGAGCGGCCTCAACGGCCAGCGCGGCGATCTCGGCCGCCTGGGCGCGCTGCAGCAGCCAGTTGTCCCGATAGGTGCCGGCCAGCACCGGGTAGATCAGCAGGGTTGCGAACAGGACAAAACCGGTGGTCAGGACGAGCAGACGGCCGCGCAGGCCGGAGAACAAATGCCTCTTTTCCGCTACCGGCACATCTGCCGGAGCGGCAACCCCCTCGAGCTGCTGGACCTCACTCAGTGTTTCGTCCCCTGGGGTATATCCCAAGTCTTGGCAGACACTCCGGCCGGCTCTTTCTAACAGAAAAGGGCCAATCCGGGTCCGCTCGTTATTGCCAACTGCACTAGCGTCTCTGGGCCCCCGCCAGGTACGACGACCACAGATACAATGCTTTTACGTTGAAAAGTTGCAAACCCGTCGCGTCAAACAGGTGAAAAAGGCCTAGAAGGTTTGCTTGACACCCCCCGGATGAGCAGGTAGTTCCCCGCCTCCGCGAAGGATTAAAGGGGCTGTGACCCGTGGCCACCAAACGAACTTTTCAGCCGAGCAACCTGAAGCGCAAACGGCGCCACGGCTTCCGCTCGCGCATGGCGACCAAGAACGGCCAGAAGATCCTGGCCTCGCGTCGCGCCAAAGGCCGCAAGCGCCTCAGCGCGTAAGCGAATCTGCGTCTTCGGGCGCAGAGCGCCCTTTGCCTGCCGATAGAAATCCTGCCCCGCTGGCGCTCGAACGCCTGCGGATAAGGCGTGAATTCCTGTACGTAGCAGGTGGTTATTCTGAACGCCGCCGTCTGCTGGTCGTCCAGGGCCGCCGCCGCGTGCCCGACCGCGAACTCGTGGGCGAGGGATTTACCTCAACCAAAAAGGTCGGCGGATCAGTGGTCCGCAACCGGGCCCGCCGCCGCCTGCGTGAGGCTTCCCGCGTCCTTCTGCCGCTTCTGGGCGTCGCTGGCGCCGACTATGTTTTTATCGCTCGTCAGGACACTGGGACGGCTCCGTGGCCGCGTTTGCTTGACGATATGGAAATGGCGTTGATAAGCCTCCGCCGCCGCCTTTCTACGGGCGATAGCGCACCGCAACCGGGATCTGATCCCCTCTCACCGGCTAGGGCCTGATTCCATGGAAAAGGATGACCAGCGCAATCTGATCCTCGCGCTCGTCCTGTGTTTCGGCCTGTTCATGCTTTACAACATGTTCGTGCTGGAACCGCAGCAGAAGGCGGCTCAAGAACAGGCCAAGCAGGCGCAGCAGAATCGCGTCGAGCAGTCTGTGTCGACGACCCCGGCGATTCGCCCGCGTGCGGAGATCGTGCAGGCCGAACTGGCCGCAAACCAGCGCGTCGTCATCGATGCCCCCGCGATCGACGGTTCGATCTCGCTCAAGGGCTCGCGTATCGACGACGTGTCGCTCAAGAATTTCTACGAGACGATCCAGGACAAGGAAGCCGCCCGCGCCGCAGGCGAGATCAAGCTTCTGTCGCCGCAAGGCACCGACCGCGCCTTCTACGCCACCGTCGCGTGGACGACGCCCTCCTCCACCACCGATGAAGTGGTGTGGACGCAAACCAACACCGGGCCGCTGACGGTCGAGAACCCGCTCAAGCTCACCTACACGACCGATGCCGTGAAGATCGACCGCACGATCACGATCGACGCGGACTACATGTTCCTCGTCTCCGACGTGCTGACCAACACCGGCGCTGCTCCCATCACGCTGACGCAGCAGGCGCAGATGCGCCAGCGCGCGCTGCAGGAACACACGACCACGCCGGTCTCTGAACAGCAAGCGCACCGCGGCGTTCTGGGCGTCTACGGCGCCGAGAAGAACCAGCAGGTCAACTATCACGACCTGAACCAGGGCAAGGCCGTCAACAAGCACGTCACCGGCGGCTGGAACTCGCTGACCACGAAATACTGGATGGCCGCGACGATCCCCGAACAGACCGAAGAAGTCACCATGCTCGGCGGCACGCTGAAGCAGAATGGCGAGACGACATTCACCGCCGGCTACTCGCTGACGCCGTATGTCGTCCAGCCGGGCCAGTCGGTCACCAAGACCTCGCGTATCTTCGCCGGCGCCAAGCGCGTCGATGTGCTGGAGCGTTATGAGAACGTCGACAAGATCCCGTCCTTCACCGATGCGGTGGACTGGAGCTGGCTGTTCTTCATCACCAAGCCGTTCTTCTGGCTCCTGAAGATCTTCCAGGGCTGGTTCGGCTCGTTCGGCATCGCCATTCTTGCGCTGACCGTCGTCATCAAGACCGTGTTCTTCCCGCTGCAGCTCGGCATGTACAAATCGATGTCGAAGATGCGGCTGCTGCAGCCCGAGATGAAATCGATCCAGGATCGCTTTGCCGCCGACCCGCAGCGGATGCGCCAGGAACAGGCCAAGCTCTGGCAGCGCGAGAAGATCAACCCGGTCGCCGGCTGCCTGCCGATGATCCCGACGATGTTCGTGTTCTACGCCCTCTTCCACACGCTCGCCGTCACGATCGAGATGCGTCACACGCCGTTCTTCGGCTGGATTCGCGACATGTCTGCGCCGGACCCGACGACCATCTTCAACCTGTTCGGCCTGATCCCGTGGAACCCCGGCGCCGTGCCGTTCATCGGCGGCCTGCTGATGGTTGGCGTGTGGCCGCTGGCATATGGCGCGACCATGGTGGCGCTGCAGGGCCTGTCGACGCCGCCGGCAGATCAGATGCAGCGCGCCATCATGCGCTTCATCCCGCTGATCTTCATGGTGCTGTTCGCCGGCTTCGCTTCGGGCCTCGTGATCTACTACGTCTGGTCGAACATCATCTCGATCGTCCAGCAGTACATCATCATGCGCCGCACGGGCGTCGACACCGAATTCGACAAGTTCATCGCCAAGCGCTTCGGCAAGAAGAAGCCGGCCTAGCCTGAAGGGGCCGAGCCCCAATGACTGACAGCGCCTTCACCGACGAACAGCTCGAAGCTGGCCGCAAGCTGTTTGCGGGACCGGTGACGTTTGCCAAGGGCGTGGTGCGTCTCGAAGGGCTGCCGCCGGGCGATCGGCCGGAGTTTGCGTTTGCGGGCCGGTCCAATGTCGGCAAGTCGAGCCTGATCAATGCGCTGTGCAACCGCAAGGCGCTGGCGCGAGCATCGAACACGCCGGGGCGCACGCAGGAGATCAACTTCTTCGACGTCGCCGAAGGCAAATTCTGGATGGTCGACATGCCGGGCTATGGCTTCGCCCATGCGCCCAAGACGAACGTCGATGCGTGGAGCCAGTTCAACCTCGCCTATCTTCGCCGGCGCGCCAACATGAAGCGCGTCTTCACGCTGATCGACAGCCGCCGCGGCATTGGCGAGGTCGATCTGGGCGTCATGGACAAGCTGAATGCCGACGCGATCCAGTATCAGGTCGTTCTGACCAAGGCCGACAAGATCAAGAAATCTGAAGTGGTCGAGCTGGTCGCCGCGACCAAGGCCGCCCTCATGAAGCAACCCGCCGCTCACCCCCACGTCATCGTCACGTCGAGCGAAAAAGGCGTGGGCATGCCGGAGCTTCGCGCGACGATTCTTTCACTCGCGTAGCGGAATTCAGGCGCCAGACACGCCCGCCTGACGAAAATTTCCTATCCCCAATGTCGGTTTGCCGATTTGTCGCGCGTCATACTGGACAGACGCGTCCCAAGGCACCACATGGCCCGCAGGCTCACAAGAACATAACGAAAAGCCAAGCCACGGGGACACCATCGCATGGCGCCAGTGCTTTCAATCAAAGGCCTCAGCAAGTCCTACAGGGGCGGGCTTCAGGCATTGAAGACGGTCGACCTCGATATCGAGAAAGGCGAGATATTCGCCCTGCTCGGCCCCAATGGCGCGGGCAAGAGCACGCTGATCAACGCGGTGTGCGGAATCATCACGCCGACCACCGGACGGATCACCGCGGCGGGCTTTGACACCGCCAAGGACTATCGCTCGGCGCGTGCGCTGATCGGCCTTGTGCCGCAGGAGATGCATATCGACATCTTCGAGACGGTATGGGCTGTGACGACCTATTCGCGCGGGCTGTTCGGCCTGCCGCCCAACAATGCGCTGGTCGAGCAAGTGCTGCGCGACCTGTCGCTGTGGGAGAAGCGCAACGAGAAACTGCAGGCGCTTTCCGGCGGCATGAAGCGCCGCGTGCTGATCGCCAAGGCTCTGGTGCACGAACCCGAAATCCTGTTCCTCGACGAGCCGACGGCCGGCGTCGACGTGGAACTGCGTCGCGACATGTGGGCGCTGGTGCGCAAGATGCGCGATCGTGGCGTGACCGTGATCCTGACCACCCACTACATCGAGGAAGCCGAGGAGATGGCCGACCGCGTGGGCGTCATCGCCAAGGGCGAACTGATCCTTGTCGAGGAAAAAGCCACGCTGATGAAGAAGCTCGGCAAGAAACTGCTGACCTTCAATCTTCGCGACAAGCTCGATGCCATTCCAGCCGAACTCAAGGAATGGGATCTGGCGCTCAAGGATGGCGGCGCCGTGCTCGAATACACGTTCGATACGCAGGCCGATCGCACGGGCGTCGCATCCCTGGTGCGCCGCATGGGCGAGATTGGTATCTCGTTCAGCGATCTCGACACCAAGACATCCTCACTCGAAGACATCTTCGTCAGTCTCGTCCACAATGACGGTGCGCCGAAGGCCACTGACAAGCAGAAGGTCTGATCCATGACCGACGCAACAGCAGCCCGCCCCGCCATGCCCGCCGCCGAAGATCGCCGCCGTTCGGGCGGCCTCAACGGACACAGCATCTGGGCGATGTATCGCTTCCAGATGGTGCGTTTCTTCCGCACGGCCGGCGAAAGCCTGGCAACGCCCGTGATCACCACGGCGCTTTACTTTGTCGTGTTCGGCTCCGCGATCGGCGGCCGGATGCAGCCCGTGGTGGAAGGGCTTGAGTACGGCTCGTTCCTCGTGCCGGGCCTGATCATGCTGTCGATCTTCACCAACTCGATCTTCAACGCGAGCTTCGGAATCTATTTCCCGAAATTCACGGGCACGATCTATGAACTGCTCTCAGCGCCAATTTCATATCTGGAAATCGTCATCGCCTTCGTTGGCGCTGCGGCCACTAAGTCCGTGATCCTCGGCCTCGTGATCCTTGCAACCGCCTACCTCTTCGTACCCGTCACGATCCTGCATCCGATCGAGATGGTGGTGTTCCTGATACTGGTGTCGTTCGCGTTCAGCCTGTTCGGCTTCATCATCGGCATCTGGGCGCAGAGCTTCGAACAGCTCAACTTCATTCCGATGCTGATCGTGACACCGCTGACCTTCCTTGGCGGTGCGTTCTACACGGTCGACATGCTGCCCGAGGCGTGGCGCGGCGTGGCGATGATGAACCCTGTGATGCACCTGATCTCGGGCTTCCGCTGGGCCTTCTTCGGGCTTGAGGGCGACAATGTTGCAGTCAGCCTTGGGGTGACGGCGGTGTTCCTTGCCGTGTTGCTGGGCGTCGTCGCCTGGATCTTCAAAACAGGCTACCGGCTCAAGAACTAAAGGCGTAAGGAGGGTTACACCATTGAGGAACCCCTCCGCATGAAACGCAAAATTCTCGCTGCTGCCGGTCTGGCTTTGGCTTTCGGCGTGTCGGCCATCGCGTTGGCCCAGCAGCCTCCGGCGGTCACGCCGATGACGCCTGAGATGAACCCCGCCTACAGCTTCACGCGCCCGGAGGCAGACTTCATCCGCCGCGAAGTGATGATCCCGATGCGGGATGGCGCGAAGCTCTACACCGTCATCGCGATGTACAAGGGCGCGAAGAACGCGCCGATCCTGTTGTCGCGCACGCCGTACAATGCGGGCCGGGCGACAGCGCGGATGGGCAGCCAGAAGCTGGTCGACATCCTTCCGGTGATGGACGCCGAGTTCGTGAACGACGGCTACATCCGCGTCTATCAGGACATTCGCGGGCGCACGAAGTCCGAAGGCGATTTCGTGATGAACCGTCCGATCATTGGACCGCTGAACAATACCAAGGTCGATGAATCGACCGATGCGTACGACACGATCGACTGGCTGGTGAAGAACGTGCCGGAGACGAACGGCAATGTCGGCATTACCGGCTCGTCCTATGTCGGGTTCACGGCGCTGGTGGCGACGATCAATCCGCACCCTGCCCTGAAGGCGTCTGTGCCGCAAAGCCCGATGGTCGATGGCTGGATGGGCGATGACTGGTTCCATAACGGCGCGTTCCGCCAGCCGAACTTCGACTATGTGACGTCGATGACGACAAATGCCGGCGACAATGGCGATGTCGCGAACGGTTCGGGCGACGACTATCTCAAATTCCTGCAGGCCGGCTCGGCTGGCGACTATGCGAAGAAGTATGGGCTTGAGGCCTATCCCTTCGTGCAGAAGCTCTTCCAGAATCCGGCGTACACCGATTTCTGGTCGAAACAGGCGGTGGATGGCTGGCTGAAGGACAAGCCGCTGACTGTGCCGACGATGCTGGTCGTGGGTCAGTGGGACCAGGAAGACAGCTATGGCGCGCCGAAAGTCTATCACACGCTGAAGCCGAAGGACGTGAACAACGACAAGCTGCACCTCGTCATCGGGCCGTGGCGGCATTCGGGCGTGAACTATGCGGCGACGGAGCTCGGCTTCTACAAGCTGCCGGGCGATACGGGGCTGGAGTTCCGCTCACGCTACATGAAGCCGTTCCTTGACCACTATCTCAAGGGCGGACCCGATCCGAAGACGCCGTCGGCGCTGACCTATGCGACGGGCGTCAACAAGTGGGACGAGTCGAAGTCGTGGCCGGCGGGAACATCGACGCCGCTCTATCTGCAGGCCGATGGCAAGCTGGGCTGGACCAAACCTGCTGGCGGTGCGGAAGCGCATGACGACTACACGTCCGATCCGGCCAAGCCCGTGCCGTTCGTGCCGCGCCCAGTGCACATGCGCGACCGTACATCGTGGACGACATGGCTGGTCGCCGACCAACGCTTCGTCTCAGGCCGCCCGGACGTGCTGGAATACGAGACGCCCGTGCTGGACGGCGATGTTCACATCATGGGCGAGCCCAAGGTCAGTCTGTTTGCCGCGACGACGGGCACGGACAGTGACTGGGTCGTGAAGCTGATCGACGTGTACCCGGACGGCGACACCTATTCGCCCGACACGGCGGGCGTTCAGATGGGCGTCGGGTTCGAAATCTTCCGCGGCCGCTATGTGAAGGATTTCGCAAACCCGCAGGCGCTGAAGGCCGGGAAGGTCGAGGAATACAAGTTCGGGCTTCCGAACGTCGATCACGTGTTCCGGAAGGGCCACAAGATCATGGTGCAGGTGCAGTCCACCCTGTTCCCGCTCTATGACCGCAACCCGCAGACCTATGTGCCGAACATCTTCTACGCGAAGGCCGGAGATTACAAAAAGGCGACCCAGAGCATTTACCGCTCAGCCGCCACGCCGAGCGCCGTTTTCCTGCCCGTGGTTAAATAACCGCCACACCTGAAGGGGCCTGAAACAGGCCCCTTCATATGGGCGGCAAAACCCTGTAGGACGCCGCGCATGACGAATAACGAGATCGCCGCGATGAGTGCCCTGCAAGCGAGTGATGCGTTCGTGACCGCGCGAACCCTGTCCGAGGCGCTGCCCTACATCCAGCGCTACGACAACAAGACTGTCGTGATCAAATACGGCGGCCACGCCATGGAGAACGAAGAGCTTTCGCTCATGTTCGCCAAAGATGTGGTGCTGCTGAAGCTGCTCGGCATCCACCCGGTGGTGGTGCACGGGGGCGGCCCGCAGATCGGCCGGATGCTGGAGAAGCTCGGCATCGTTTCGACCTTCGAAGATGGCCTACGGGTGACCGACGCCGCCTCGATGGAAATCGTCGAGATGGTGCTGGCCGGCGGGATCAACAAGTCGATCGTGCGGGCAATCAACGCGGCGGGCGGCAAGGCTGTCGGCCTGTCGGGCTCGGACGCGAACCTGATTACCGCCGTGAAGGCGACAAAAACCAAGAAAGACCCGGATTCGAATATCGAACGGGTGGTCGATCTTGGTTTCGTTGGCGAACCGGACAAGGTGGACCCGTCGGTGCTGAACGCCCTCGCCCGCCAGGCCGAGGATGATTTCATTCCGGTCGTGGCGCCGGTGGGCGTCGGCGCGGATGGTCGCAGCTTCAATATCAACGCGGATACCGCCGCCGGAGCCGTTGCCGCAGCCCTTAACGCCAAGCGCGTGCTGTTCCTGACGGATGTTACCGGCGTGCTGGACAAGAATGGCAATCTTATCAAGCAGCTCACCGTTGCAGAAGCGCGCGGATTGATCGCAGACGGAACTGCTAAAGGGGGGATGATTCCCAAGCTTGAAACGGCGATGCAAGCAGTGGAAAAGGGAGTCGAGGCGTCGGTCATTCTGGATGGCCGCAAACCACACGCCCTTCTCATGGAGCTGTTCACTGAGCATGGTGCTGGCACGCTGGTTCGCTAAGGGATCGATCAAGCTTGCTGCGCTGATTGCGCTCGGCGCGGCTGCGCTGAGCCTGCCCTCGTCCGCCCAGGGCAAGTCCGGGTGGGAGCTCTGCAACCAAACCAGCTACGTCATCGAGGCGGCTACGGGCCGGCCGGATGGCGAGGAAGTGATCGTCGAGGGCTGGACGCGCCTGCGCCCTGGCCAGTGCCGCACGGCGATCCAGGGCACGCTGAAACCCGGCGTCTATTTCGTGTTCGCCCGCTCGTCCAAGGCCCACCGCGGCGGCCAGCGTGACTGGAGCGGCGAGATTCCGCTGTGCGTCGACATCAACGGCTCGTTCGCGGTCGAGAACCCTTCTTCCTGCGCTTCGATGGGCCTTGAGCAGCGCGGCTTCCAGGCTGTGCGGTTTGACAAGTCCAACGGGTCGATGACGTTCAAGGAGACCGACCTCTACAACAAGGGCGGGCAGTCGCCGGAGAATGCTGGCGTGCAGCGCCTGCTCAACGATGCCGGCATCTTCCAGGACGTGGTGGACGGCTATCTCGGTCGCGAAACACGGGCTGCGATCGCGGACTTCCTGGTCGAGCGGAAGCAGCCGGTGAATACGTCGATGGGCGACCTGATCGACATTCTGGAGGATGTCGCCCGGAAGCGGTCCATGCAGGTGGGCATGATGCTGTGCAACCGGACCGGCAACCGGATCGTGGCGGCCATAGCGCGCTACCGACCGGACGGGCTGGAATCACGCGGTTGGTGGACGATAGAGGCGAACCTGTGCGTGCGCACGGTGGACGAGAGCCTGATCACGGCGCCGCACTATGTGTTCGCCGAGATGGAAACGCCGCAGGGCATCCGCCTGCTCAAGGGCGCAGCGACCAAGTTCTGCACATCGCGTGCGCAGTTTGCGATCCTCGGCAACGAGAATTGCGAGCAGCGGCGTTATCGCTCCGAGCAGTTCGTCGAGTCGGCTGCGCCTGAGGAAGGCAAGCTGGTGTACGAATTCTTCGATAGCGCCTTTGCTCCGCCGGCGCGCCCGAAGTCATGACGGCTGACCTCTCTCACGTCGATGCGTGGGTCTTCGATCTCGACAACACGCTGTATCCTTCGCACTGCGATCTGTTTGCGCAGATCGATGTGAAAATGACGGAGTTCGTTTCGCAGACCCTGTCGCTTCCGCCACTCGAAGCAAAAGCGCTGCAGCGGAAGTATTTTATCGAGCACGGGACAACGCTGTCGGGGCTGATGACGGTCAACAATGTGCCGCCGGAGCATTTCCTCGACTACGTCCACGCCATCGACCTGGCGCCGCTGGATGGCTTGCCTGAGCTTGGGACCGTGATCGCGAAACTGCCTGGCAAGCGATATGTGTTCACCAATGGCTCGCGCAAGCACGCCGAGAACATCACGCGCAAGCTGAAGATCGACCATCTGTTCGACGACATGTTCGACATCGTCGCGGCGGATTATGCGCCGAAGCCGCAGGTGGCGGCGTTCGACCGGTTCTTCGAGCGGACCGGGGCGGACCCGCGGCGGGCGGCCATGTTCGAGGACATCGCCAAAAACCTGCTGCCGGCGCACCAGCGGGGGATGACCACGGTGCTTGTGAAGGCGGGGCGGCACTGGGGCGCCCACCCCGAGGAGCCCGGCCAACCGGCACATGTCCATCATGTGATCGAGGATCTGGGGCTGTTTCTGGGGAGCATCAAGGTCGCCCCCACTGTGAAGCCCTGATTCTGTTTGGCGCTGGCCGCCGGACATTGTAATCCGCCGTTGATAATTCGGACGGAGATCAGCGTGACCGACACCCAAGCCCTCGCCGCCACTATCGACGCCGCCTGGGAGGATCGCACCTCTCTGTCCATCGACACACGCGGCCAGGTTCGCGATGCGGTGGAAGCAGCCCTTGGCGCGCTCGACAGCGGCGCGCTGCGCGTGGCGCAGAAGGATGCTTCGGGCCAGTGGATCGTGAACCAGTGGCTGAAAAAGGCCGTGCTGCTCTCGTTCCGCCTGAACCCGAACCGCATCATGGGCGCGGAGGCCGACGCGCTGTCGTCCTCGCAACCGGGCCCGTATTTCGACAAGGTGCCGACCAAGTTCGAAGGCTGGACGGCGCAGCAGTTTGCCGCCGCTGGTTTCCGCGCCGTGCCCGGCGCTGTGGTGCGTCGCGGGGCGTTCGTCGCGAAGGACGCGGTGCTGATGCCGAGCTTCACGAACATCGGCGCGTATGTCGGCGAAGGCACGATGGTGGATACGTGGACGACGGTGGGTTCGTGCGCGCAGATCGGCAAGCATTGCCACCTGTCGGGCGGCGTTGGCATTGGCGGCGTGCTTGAGCCCCTGCAGGCGAACCCGGTGATCATCGAGGACAACTGTTTTGTCGGCGCGCGTTCGGAAGTGGCCGAGGGCGTGATCGTGCGCGAAGGCTCGGTCATCGGCATGGGCGTCTATCTCGGCCAGTCGACGCCGATCGTGAACCGCGAGACGGGCGAGACGCTGTTCGGCGAAGTGCCGCCCTACTCCGTCGTGGTTGCGGGCAACCGTCCGTCGACGAAGCAGATGCCGGGGCAGAACTGGTCGCCGTCGCTCTACTGCGCGGTGATCGTGAAGCAGGTCGATGCGGGCACGCGCTCGAAGACGAGCGTGAACGATCTGCTGCGCACCTGAGGGTGTGATGATGGTAAAGCCGCCGTCCAGCGCTGCGGGGTATTCGGGCAAGAGCCTGATTGCCAAGCTTGGCTGGAAGGAGGGCTCGAAGGCCATCGTCGTTGCGCCGCCTGAGCATTATGCCGAACTGACGGATGGCGCCGCGATTGCGACGCGGAAGACTGCGCCTGCTGGCGGCAGTTTCGACTTCGTGCATCTGTTCGTGCGGGATGTGGCGGGGCTGGTGCGCGATCTGCCGAAGGTTGAGGCGCGGTTGGCTCAGGGCGGCATGATCTGGGTGTCGTGGCCGAAGAAGTCTTCCGCGATGTTTGTCGACCTGACCGAGGATGGCATCCGGAAGGTGTGCCTGCCGATGGGGCTGGTGGACGTGAAGGTTTGCGCGGTGGATGCGGACTGGTCTGGGCTGAAGCTGATGCGGCGGAAGGTTTAGGGCAGCGAGCGCCGGGCAATCGGCAATGGGCAATCGGCAGTAGAGCGCGAATTTCAAACATCGTGGCGCAGCGAGCGCCGTGTAGGGTGCATCTTGATGCACCTGTGGTTGGTCGCGGTGCATCAAGATGCACCCTACGTCCCGTCGTGGCGCGATTGGTCGTTCGCACGGACCGATGTCCTGCGGGATGCTTGGTGTCGTCCCTCCCTCGATAGGGAGTTGGGGCGCGCGATGACAGCGCCGTGGGTAGTGCCAGTGCTGATCGCGAGGATCAGCGGTTGCGCGTGATCATCACGCGCCCCGGATCGGCCGTTCTTCCCGGTGATGGCGATTGGAGTTGCTTGCGACACACCAAGGGGGTGAACCCCAGGGGCCTTAGCTCCATTGCCAGTGACCGGTTCAGCGTGTCGGAACCTGTCCGTCAGGTTCCGGGCCCTCCGATTTCACTTCGGAGGCAATGCTGCGCAGTTCGTTTCGCCGGGTCGCC
>Ga0209311_1001771_pt1 | contig 16744 bp, 15 predicted proteins | sample AD_UKC045_MetaG_FD_184417 | JGI IMG/M metagenome (GOLD analysis project Ga0209311, IMG submission 184417) | Active sludge microbial communities of municipal wastewater-treating anaerobic digesters from USA - AD_UKC045_MetaG (SPAdes) (version 2) | ecosystem: Engineered > Bioreactor > Anaerobic >... | reverse complement strand
GATTGCCCTGCTCAGTGTCAACGATGACGATCGCACCGAGAAAATACTCCTGATCGTTAATATTGTCGTTTGGATACAGTTGGTCAAATCGCAAGAGATCTTGCCAGAATGTCTCTACTTCTGATGTTGTCCAACTAAAGTTGCGCTGCCAGTCAGGAACAACGATTGGAGGATTTGTCATTGACAAGAGGTCGCCGATTGTCTTGCGTGCCGGACTGTATTGACTTGGCATAGTAAGTGCCCTTATGGCTTGTATAGGCGAGGTAAGAGAAGGCTCTCCCAACATACCTATACTTAATCCTATTCAATGTTTCCGTTGCTACGCAATATACACGTTTTCTAAACGCAATAAAAGATATCCACAGAAAGGGAAAATGAACTCGACCCTCCAGAAATATCAGCTTAATATGTTGCAGGGTGTATCCAAGAGACTCGTTCTGATAGTTTCCCGTTCCTTACGTTAAGTAATCCTCAGAGTGCTTGTTGGAGGCCCGTGGTTTGAGCGCGACTCGGAAAGTGGTCTAAAAATTCATCTGGCTGGCGAAGCGGGAAATCCATGTGGAAGCTATGTCGGTGGCAGCAGACCCGGCGCGGTTGTCTCATTCCCAAGTTGCACTTGGTCGCACACTCACACAAAAAATGTGCTTTGAACTCCAGTATCCGTCGTTACCTGGACCGCTGTATCCACGCTATGTCTGGATTTTGGATATCAACACACCCTGTATGGCGGCTTGGGAGGTAAAGGTAAGCCGCAAAAGGTGAGGATTGCTAAACCGTTGGGAATTCAAGAGTGTCCCACCTGGAGATGTGAACTACTATATTGCTGCCTCTTCATTCTCGATCATATCGTGCACATTCGGTAACATTTCTCGCCAAGCCATTACGCCGCTAAGCAACATCAAAGTCGCTTTTGCGCGCAATATTCTTCAACACTTGCTAGAAATTGTTCCGTGGTCACAACATAGTCATATCTCACATCCTGAATGTTTTTCAGACGCGCAGACTCGCGGGCGTCGACCGTGGCGTCTTCCACGCACAGGATTTTATAGCCCAGCCTTTTTGCGGATTTGGAGGTCTTGCCGAGACACGCGCCGGTATGCCCGCCGATAAAGACGATATGCTTGATGCCCAGATTCTGCAGCACAAAGTTAATATTGCTTGAAGTAAACGCGTCCTGCGCCGATTTGGGAATCACATATTCGCCCGGTTGAATATTCAGCCATTTTGCGGGTTGTGATCCGGGCTGGCCGATGTATCCGCTCCATTTGGAGTAATCATTGCCATGTTCTTCCTTCATGGAGCGGTAAATGTCCGGATCCAGATCCATGCCGTCCTCAAAGAGATACCCCCAATGGATAAATATCATCTTTAAACCCATGCGGCGGCAAGCCTCGGTCACCTTGACGGCATTGGGATAGGCCACATCCCATCCGAAATTAACGGCCGCATTCACATCCTCCGCCGTGAACCCCATTTTCTTCCAAAGTGCGGGCACCGTTTCCTCGGTCACCGCAGGACCCCGTTCACCAGCCTGAAAATCCACACATACAAACGCACAGTGTTGAAAAAATGCCGGATCAAGCACGGTTTGTTCTCCTTTTGCATGGAATCGCTGCGCAGCCGGGGCACAGCCGCTTCCAAAACAGGCCATCATGCCGGCCAAAGCCACACTGCTTACCATACACACAAAACCCCTTGTCTTCATCTCAAACTCCTTCTTTACTTGGGCTTCACCGCTACACCAGGCTGCGGAATTGGGCGCAGAGAACACTGTTCCCGGCACCCCCCGTAACCTGTTCATGGTGAAGATTTTAGTCTATTCCGGATGGATGAGGGAACTTTTTATCGACCGCCGGGGTTAAACGTGCCGCAGTAACGCCTTTGGGAAATATGTCTCCCAAAAACAGGAAATGTGCGTTATTATGGCAACGAACCATTTTTAAACGGAAAGGGAATCGACCATGAAGAAGATGTTAGTAATCGCACTGGCAGTATCACTGGCTGTTTTCATGTCCTTTGGGGCCTATGCACAGGCGCCGGCCACAAACGACGCGGCGAAAGCCACCAAGGCCGCCGATCCGGCCGCCAAGACCAAACCCTTGGTCAAGAAGCAGGCTAAAGCCAACAAGCCCTCGACACAAGTAAAAGGTGAAGTGACCGGCAAGATCGAAACAAAGGTGGTTAAGAACAAGAAGGGCGAAGAAAAAGAAGCGTGTTTTATCGTCGTATCCAGCGCTAAGAGCGCAGATGGCAAAGCGTTGGATAACCTGAAAGGGAAAAAGCTTCGGATCGCAACCAAGCAGACAGCCGATGTGAAGAAATTGGCGGGCAAGGAAGCTGTCGTGATGGGCACGATAATCAATAATAGAGCCCTAAAAATGGAATCGGTGAAAGAAGCCGCATGTGCTGCCGCCGCCCCGGCCTGCACCGCTGCTCCCGCTGCTGAACCCAAGAAATAACAAACCAAGTTTTTAAAATCGAGACAACAACCATGTGTCGGGACGATGCATGGTTGTTGTTTTTTACCGGATAAGCATCACATCGCCGTAGGAATAGAAGCGGAATTTCTCCCGGATGGCGTATCGGTAAGCCTCAAGAACGAATTCCGTGCCGGCGAAAGCACAGACCAGCGCGAGCAGGCTGGATCGCGGCAGATGGAAATTGGTTTGAAGGATATCCACCCCCTGGAAGGCGTAGGGCGGATAAATGCAGGTGTTGGTGATGCCGCCGCACGCCGTAAATTTCCCATTATGGCACTGCGTTTCCAATACCCGCGCCGCAGTGGTGCCAACCGCCACGATGCGGCCCCCTTGAGCGCGCGTTTCATTTAATAAAGCGGCCGAGGCTTCCGGCAGCGTAAATTCTTCGGGATCCACCTTGTGCGCTTCGAGGGTGTCGGCCGTTATGGGCTTGAAGGTGCCGTATCCCACGTGCAGGGTTATCTTGGCGCGCCGCACACCCGCCGCATCCAAAGAAGCGAACACATTTTCCGTAAAATGCAAGCCAGCCGTGGGCGCCGCCACGGCCCCCGGATGCGCGGCATAGATGGTCTGGTAACACTCGGCATCCCGCGCTTCGGACGTTTCGCGGTGGATATAGGGCGGCAGGGGGATCTGTCCGGCATCCTCAAACAGGCTCAGCACATCCGGACGGTCGAAACGCACGCGGCGGCGGCCCTCCTCCAGGATATCCTCGATATGGGCCGCCACATTTTCAGTTAACAACACGGTGGAGCCGGGTTTAACTTTGGCGGAAGGCCGGACCAGCGCGGTCCATATTCCAGGCGCTTCTTCATGCAGGAGGAAAATCTCGATCCTCGCCCCGGTTGGTTTGTGGCCGATCAGCCGCGCTCGAATCACGCGGGTGTCATTCAACACCATGCAATCCCCCCGCTTCAAATAACGCGCCACATTCCGGAAAACATCGCTTTGCATCGTTTTGGTCTGACGATCCAGCACCAACAGGCGCGCGGCATCTCTGGGGGCCGCGGGATGTTGCGCAATAAGCGATTCCGGCAAATCGTAGTTGAGTTCTTCCGTCTTCATGGGGTGGCCGGGGTATTTTTCTTCTCCAGCAATTGCCGCAAGACCTGTTGATAGCCTTCCATGTCGTCCAGCCGCAACAGGGTGATTGCCGCCAATCCAAATGCGTTAAATTTAAACCCGATGTCACGCATATTGGGAGAATCTTCTTTCGCGCTTTCAAATCGGAGAACATGTGTCCCCGCAGTGAGATCATGCGTGTCCAGACGCACCCAGAGCGGATCGAAATTCGGAATGACAAAGTCGATCGGCCCGCCGATTTTCTTGCCGTCCAGATATGGCTGGTAAACGCCCGACATCAGGCTGGCGATAAATGCGCCATCCATGCGGTATCGGCCATCTTTCTCTATGTCTATATCGAATTCGATACTGGCCTCCTTGGCGTTGGGCACATATCCCACAAAGTGGCCCAGCGGCATCACCAGAATCGGCGGATCGGCGCGGAATTTAAGTTCTGACCCCATAATCACCCGGTAAGGCGGTAACCGTTCTTCCAAGGGCGGCATGGGCTCTTCGACAACGGCGGGTGGATACTGGTACCAGAAGGCGACAGAGCTGATCCAGTCCGGACGCTCTTCAAAATTCCCCGCTTCCATGGTGACCAACGTGCCTTTTTCATTGTAAATGCTTCCCCGATGTTCAATTTCCAATCGAAGGGATTCCTTGAACGGAATCGGATCCTGGATGTGCCAGCGGTAGGCGCTCACCCGGTCGCCGGTCAGCACGCCTTCATACAACGTCACCCCATGATAGGGCGCGGCAAATTCCCGGAAGCCCCATGCATCGTTGAAATAATCCTCCGTGCCGGTCCCGCGCAATTGCGGCAACTCCGCGCCATCAATGAAAAAGAAATCATCCCCCTCGCCGAACCAGCCCGTTTCCAGTTGAAACACCGAATATACCGTGCCCGCGTAATGCCCCCGCCCTTTCGTATCCAATATCACATAGCGGCCCGGTTGCGCGGGCATGGCCTGCTTATACCGGGCGTGGAAATACGCCGTATCTTCCGGCAAGCTATCATGCTTTTGCCAATCAAGGTAATAGTAAAACGAATCCAGCTTCTGCGTTGTTGATTCGTTGGTTACGGTGACTTTGATATGCTGCCGGAACGGCATGCGCCAGTAACAAACCCTGCTCCGCCCGCGGGAAGATACCGTCACCGGAAGCGAAGTGTAGTCCTTGCCGGCGGCATGCCCCACCCCGAAGAAATCGCCCAGGGGCGACTCGACACTGGGTTTTGCGTTGCCATCGTAATATACGCGTAACACCAACGACTGCCCTACAAAGGGATCTTCCGAACCGACCGTGTTCCAGAAGTGGGTGATAACACCCGGTCCGTCTTCATCCATCAGCACCAATGTAGCGCCCGCGTCAATGCTCCGGGCATCGCCGTTGCGCGCGAGATCCTCGTTCGAACTGCTGTTGCGCCGCGCTTCATACTGCTGCTGCCGGGTTAAAGAATCCAAGGCGTTTGCCGCCTCCTGCTGACTTGCCGATGGAAATGCTATTCCCAGCAGGATCATCAAGGAAATGATTATGCGCATCTCAAAATAAACTCCTTTTTTATCGTCCATTCTCACCCATGGTCTACTGCAATCCCCAGTTTCAAGAAATGCTATCATATTTCGCCCATCCTGGGGCAACTTGGCTTCCAGGCGGAACGAAGATTCCACTTCGGCAACGTCCACGTTGAATCCAGGATCCCTGCCGTGCCTGTGTATGCCCGCCGATAACTTAATCCTTACACCAGAGTTTCCAATTCTTCCACCAGCGCCTTGAAGTGCGCCATGGCATTTGCCACCGGTTCCGGTTTTTCCAGGTCCACCCCCGCCGCACGGAGTTGATCCAGCGGGTATTTCGACCCGCCGCTCTTCAGGAAGGCCAGATAGCGATCCCGTTCGCGCGTGCCGCCGTGCAATACCGCTTGCGACAATGCAATCGCGGCCGAGAGTCCCGTGGCGTATTTATACACATAGAACGCATGATAGAAATGCGGAATGCGCAAGCCTTCCAGGTCCAGATTGGGATCCAACACCATGGCCGTCCCGAAATAGGTCTGCAAGAGCTTCATATATTCCCCGCGCAGGCTTTCCAGGGTCAGCGGTTCGCCCTGCTCACCCATGGCATGAATAATTTTCTCGTACTCTGCAAACATGGTCTGGCGGATGATGGTCCCGCGAATCTCATCGATCTCGCGGTTGATCAGGCGTGCACGATCCTTTTTATCCTTTACCCGATCCAGCAAATGGGCGTTGAGCAATTGCTCATTGAACGTGGATGCCACCTCCGCCACGAAAATCGTGTAATGACTGTAGTGATAAGGTTGGGCCTTGGCGCTGTAAAACGAGTGCATTGAGTGTCCCGCCTCGTGTGCGAGCGTGAACATGCTGTCCTGCACCTCCGGCTTATAATTCATCAAAATATACGGCGGGCTGTCGTAGCAGCCGTAGCTAAACGCCCCGCTGCGCTTGCCCCGGTTCTCATACCGGTCCACCCAGCGGCCCGTCAGCAACCCCGCGCGCAAGGTGCGCATGTAGTCCGGGCCCAGCGGCGACAACGCGCTACAAATGGTGTCCACCGCCTTGGCATAGGGGATATTCACTTTCCCCTCCGGAATAATCGGCACATAAGTGTCGTAGGCGTGCAGCGCATCCACGCGCAACGCCCGCTTCCGCAATGCCAGATAGCGGTACACCGTGTCCAGGTTCGCATGCACGGCCTCGATCAGACTGTCATATACTGCATCCGGCACTTTTTCACCGAACAATGCCCCGGCACGCGCCGAAGAGAAATTACGGACCCGCGCGTGATACACATCTTGCAGCACCGATGAACTCAGGGTCGCCGCAATGGTGTTGGCGTGGTCCGCATACTCGGTGTAAAACTTGGTGAAGGCTTCCTTGCGCACGGCGCGTTTCGGCGATTCGAGCAGGCTCCGGAACGAACTCTGGGTCAGTTCCACCTGCACGCCGTCTTCGTTTTTCACGAATCCGAATTTCAAATCCGCATCGTTAAGCTGCCCGAAGATCTTCGAGGCCGATCCCGCCACCTCGCCCTGCATCGCCAGCACCCGCTCTTCCTTCCCGGAGAGGATGTGCGGACGGAACCGCATCAGCTTTTCCAGGTTAAAGCGGTACGGGGCTAATTCCCGGCTTTCTAGAAACGCCGCCATCTTCTTTTTCGGAATGGCCTGGATCTCCGGCTCGATAAAACTCGCCTTTTCCGCCGCAATCGTCGCCAGATACGAAAACCGCGCCAGCATCCCCTGATACACGTTGTTGGTCACATCTTCCGACGACTTCAGATACGCATACACCCCCAGAAGCTCCGCCAAACGGTTGAATTTCACCTCAAACTCGCAGCAGGCACGCAACCGCTTCGCGGAATGCCCCAGCGTGCCCCGGAACTCGTCAAACACCGGGATCATGCCCTCCAACTTTTTATAGCCAAGCTCCCACGAACCATCCGCTGGGAACATCCGCGTCAAATCCCACGTATCCACCGCCTTCAACTGACTCCGCAAAGGTACACTCTTCTTTTTCATCATGAACTTCTATCCTTCCGGCTATTAGCCCCAGAAAACACACCTAGTATAAAGAATCGCCCTCGCGTTGAGCCAATCGGCGCCTCCCGGAGAAGACCGGGGTCCGGGAAACGGGATCCGGGTCCGAAATATTGGCGATTCATGACACCTGATGTTCAGGGGAGAATAAGAAGGATGTCCTGTTTGGGCAAGGCAGCAGCACTGGTGGTTTCACTGGCCGTGTCCGAAATCATCAAAATAAAGGAGTATTATGAGTTGGGAAGGCAAACACGGCGATAATAGCATGTCAGATCACCAGATTGCTTATTGATATAAAGAATATCCGCTATGCCGTCATTAGTAATTTTAAAATCTGCAAGACTTGGGCCAGAGGGTGGACGGAAGAGCAAAGAAGCACATTCCCATAGACCATCATAGAATATTCGGAGTAAAATGCCATCATTTGTTGCGAGACACAAACAAAGCATGCCATCATTCGTAATAGTGGCTTTAAAATCCTTCCAATAATCACGCCTAGTCACGGATCTTGACCATGGTATGTTTTCCAAGACAGATGCTTGTTTCCACTCCCTTCCTTCTGATCGCCATACATATAACTTGTTGTCTTCGGTGGAGAAAATAATATACTGCTCATTCTTATTTTGAAGGTTTTGGATAGTGCGTATTTGATCATTTAATGATTTTTCAGAAGTAAATACATTTGTAGGACTTGTCCAAGTCCCGTCAACAATGCTTTTGCTATAACACACGGTTTGAGCAAACTTTGTTTTAACGCCAACACGGGATGGATCATGAACCCACGCGGCGTAAATCATTCTATTCGTCAGATCACATTCAAAATTCATTGATAGAATGCTGAATCGGCCTTCTTCTGCCACGAATTTCGGATAAAGGCCAGTTCGTGAATTTAATAGGACCGAAAATACCTTGTTAAAGACAGGATGTTCTCCGCTTAAAAACCCTAGTGGGCGCCAATGGATTTCATAATAGGTCCCTAATGCCATGTAAGTGGCATTACCAACGGGAACGACATCTTTCACACAAAATGTTTCTGTTGATCCGAAGCCCTTGTATTTGTCTTTTGGCAGGGGGACATTAAAGGATGCGACTTCACTCAGGTAGCCTGATTCCAGGGACATGGTAAATACACGAATTTTGGCGCTTCCATCCTTATGTGATAACTGATTAACAAATGTGGCAAAATACGGAGTGTTATCAATTACAAACGAACTCCACCATCGAAAAATAGCATCGACGTCAGACGGTCTCACCAGTTTTCCCAAGGGGCGTATTGTTGTCTCCGAAATTTCCTGAACAGTGACATCGCCATTAAAATTATCACTCGTTATAACCAAGGGCCGTTCATTTTCTATTTTTAGAAAAGAGGGACACACCCTGCCAAAATCGGAACTATATTTATCGCAAGATCTTGATAAGAGTAGAGAGCTATCGTCTGTTTGCTGTATAGGTTCTGCCGCAGCGAATAGCAAAATAAGAAATGATAATGAAATAGTCATCATTTTGTCCTTGAAAAATTACAAAGGCTATTTCTGTGCCAGTGGAAGCGCGACGCGGCCGACATATACCGCGGCCTGGTTTTTGTTGGTTCCGCTTTCGTGTTGGGAGTACCAGCTTACGATAAGCGCGGGGCCGTTATCGCCCTCGGGCGGCACGGCGATCAGACCGGGGTACGAAGTGTCCCCTTTGCTTGGCAGGGTGATGATTTCTTCCAGCGCATCACCGGAAACCTGCCAGAACTTGGTGACATACCCGTCTTCCGCCTTGGCGCGTCCGCCGGCGAAACAGATGTCCTGCCAGAATCCGAATACTGGCGCATGAACCAGCACTTTGGCATCGGATTCGGTCCAGTCCGTCATCGCGGCATTGCTCCGGTACCAATAAGCGTTTCCTGGCTTTTCGCCGGTGCGGGTCAACAGCCGGATGCCGCCGTCTTTCAGGAATTCCAGATCCGCCTCCCCGGCCATGCGCTCTTTCGTGACCGTGCTGACCAGTTCCCAGTGCAATCCATCTTTCGAGCGCACCAGCCGGGTTTCGCGCGCCGGAGGTTTGGGCCGCACCGCGGTGTAGGCCGCGCTATAGAAATTTCCATCATGATAGCGCACGCGCCACAGCCACCAGCCCGGTTCATAGACCGCCTGTACCTTGGACCATTTCTTGCCGTCTTCCGTACGCGCAAAATACGAGCGGACCCGCCCGCGATCCAATAAGGCGGAGCCTTCCTGATGCACAAGGTCCCATGTGCCGAAATAGCAATACAGCGCTGACCCATCCGCCACGAAATGCGGATCGCGATCATCCCCCAGCGTATCCAACGTGGCGCAAGGCGCCCACGTTTTCAGATCCATGCTGCGCATCACGCGGATCTCGCCGTCCATGGAGCCATGCGCCGCGCCATGCCGGAAACACAGATAATACACGCCGCCCCACTGGATGAGGTCCGTAAAGGCATTGTGCTGATCATCCCCATAGGCCTTCACCATCCACTCTAACTTCGCCTCCGCGTATGTAGTTGAACAAGCCAACACTAACCAACCTATCACCATCGGCAAGAGTATGTACAATCCTGATATTCTCATAATTCCTTTTCCTTCCATGCAATTTCCAACACTATGGTCCAAATTGGCAGGGGCTTGCAAATACAATGGGGGAAAACACGGTTCTGTCAAAAAATCTATTGACTTTTTGCAGTATTCTTAGTGAAAGACACCCAACTAGAGGCATTTGCGAAATAGGCCTTTTTCTCCTCTGGGCAAATGAAGAGGCAACGATTTGTCTGTGAAATGCGGGTAATCTGTTCTGTTTTCGGTGAACTTTTGAGAAAAAGGGCTATTTCGCAAATGCCTGAACTAGAATAGGGGCTTGACAAGAATGTGAAGACGAGGTAGCATACAAAAATATAGAGGTCGTTGTATGAAGTATATGCATCTAAGGAAGAACCCCATGAAAAATTCCAAATTGGCTCTCACACTGTTTCTGTTTCTTGGCGCTGGGTTGTCCGGCTGTCCGCCGCTAGAAAGTCCACAAGCGGATTTTCGGGCAAATCATACACAAGGCGCGGCGCCCCTGGAAGTGCGTTTTACCGATCTATCAATTCCTGGTAAGTCGCCCATCACGGAATGGTTTTGGATGTTTGGGGATGGTGTAACCAGTACGGAACAGGATCCGACACATACCTATACCGCGGAAGGCAACTTTACTGTTTCCTTAACAGTCACGACGGATCAGGGGGAAGATACAAGATTAGCGTTTAATTTCATCACCGTATCCACCGGCGGTGAAGGAGAGGAGGAGGGGGAGTTTCCCGTAGGAGAGATGATATCCGTTCCCGCGGGAACTTTCACGATGGGACGGACGGACGCGGGGGATGATGCACTCTTGGGTCAAGCAGATGAGTTGCCTCGACATTCGGTAACGCTATCCGCTTATGAAATCGGCAAATATGATGTGACGACGCAGGAATATGTTGAATTTCTTAATTGGGCGCTCGGTCAGGGATTATTGGAAAACGAATTGGGCATGCCATATGCAGGCGGGATTGTTTTTATCGATAATGAAATAATCTTTAGTATTTTCTCCGGGGAGGCTGTAGAGGCTGGGATCGTTTTTGGGGGTGAAACATTTTCTTCGGCGGCGAGAATAGGCATGCCAGGATTTACTTCATATTCCATGAAATTACATCCTGTTATTAATGTTTCCTGGTATGGCGCAGTACATTACTGCAACTGGTTGAGTGAACAAAAAGGTTTAACTCCCTGTTACGACACCGAGACTTGGACGCTTAATCGATCCGCAAATGGATATCATTTGCCTACCGAAGCCCAATGGGAACATGCGGCAGCATGGGATGCTGTGTCGGAAAAACATTGGATATACGGCTTCATGTCAGATACAAACCTGGGCCGGGAACGCTGTAACATCAGGGAATTTCTTGGGTGGTCGGGATGCGTGAATCCCTTAGGTTTTCTCACCGAGCCCTACACATCACCCGTGGGCTGGTTCAACGGAATCAATATCAGTCCGAACGGAAATATCCAAACCGTGGACAGCCCAAGCCCAGTGGGCTGCTATGACATGTCCGGCAATGTGTGGCAGTGGTGCAATGACTGGTATGGCCTTTATATAAGTGATCCTGTCAGTGATCCAGAAGGGCCAGATGCCGGTACACAACGTGTAATAAGAGGTGGAAGTTGGTTCTACAATGATAATAGCGCCCGATCCGCCCAACGATCGCAAATAGCGCCATATGCTACATACTTTAACTTTGGTTTCCGGCTTGCCAGGTTCTAGTTTGACGGATAATTCAACACCCTGATGGTTATACCCAGATCGGGGCCATGCCCCACTCGCTGATGCCTTCGACGTAAACGCCGGTGGAGAGTCCAAGGCAAACCACCGACACGGGATTGCGAAAGCGGGTGAATGGGATGAAGAACCCCGCGAGAAAATAGTGGTGGATGTGGAGGTGGTGGTGGCTGCGCACGGCCCAGGTAATGGCGGCGATCAAGCCGATGGCAGCGAACAAAATGAACATGTAGCGCAAGAGTACGCCTTCTTGTTGTGCGAGATACATATGATATCCCGCAAGAAGCAGGATGACTAGACCGAGGATGGAAAAGACCATGATGGCCACAAAGGGCATGCGCTGGAAGTCTGAGGCCGTAAGCGAGTAATTAACAACGTGAATTTTCTGCAAATAGAAGAAGTGCAGCGCAATAAAAAAAGGAAGCGCGAATCCGAGCACATTCCAGGTGAGCGCGCGGCGGCCATCTTCCATAAAGGGTTGCAGGGCATAACGCGGACTAATATAAAAAAGAATAGGGGCGGAAATGAGCAGTTTTAAGATTTCCATATACGCCTTGTGATGTAATGTGCGGGGCATGGTTCTTCCGCACAGCACCACGTATACATAAAGGAATCCCCCCAAGAGCAATATGGTCCAGAAATAAAACCGCGCATCACAGGCCATGCGGAGGGGGTTAACGTAAACATGAGAGTCCGCCTGCGCACACGATTTTTCTGCCGGTCGGGTCATGTGGAAAGTTACATCCTTTTCCTAAATTATTTCAGCTTGTTTTCAAACCATGCCGGGCCGCCCCACTTGCCTGTAACCACCACGTCCTGATCCCCATCCCCATCCAGATCCACCACAACCATATTCAACCCGGAACCAATGCCCTGATCATAAGAAATTACATGTTTGGTCCACGTGGGGTTGGCCTGCCGGTCCAATTCGTACCAATACACCCCCAGCGGCTCGAATGCACCAGGATCGCCGCCGTTATGGGCCATGAACCGCTTGCCCGCCACCAGATCCAGATCGCCATCATTATCCATATCGGCAAGAAAGAGGCTGTGCGGCTGCGACCAGGTATTGTCGATCATATGCCGTTTCCAGGTACTATTTTCGCCATCCCGGACTTGTTGATACCAGAAAATGCCGTAATCATGCGCAATGCTGCTCACAATATCCGGAATCCCGTCATTATTGACATCATAAACTAAAATCTGCGCGGTGTGGTCGGCTTTGCCTTCCTCTTTCCCGCCAATGCCGAGAGGATGCTCTTTCCATTCGTCTTTGCGCGGATCCGCCGGTGCTTCAAACCAGGCTTCAGGCCGGAGCACATCGGGCCGCTTGTCGCCATTGATATCGCCACAACCCACGCCAAAGGTCATCTGCTTTTCACTAATGACATGCTTCACCATCCCGCGTTTACCATCGGGCAATACGGCGGATTCATACCAGATCGTGTGGAGAACTGCAGGCAGGATCTCAAAGGCTTTGCCATCGCCATCCAAATCCCACGCCTCGCCACATTCGTAATTGCCGTTCTCTTCAATAAGGGTCAAGGGCCACAGGCCTTCTGCGTTTCCAGGATTCTTCAGCCATTCCGCTTTTTTACCGAACCAGGAGGCCGTGGCCACGTCCAGCAGACCGTCGCCATCCACGTCGAGCGGGGCATTCATGAAATCCCAGCGGTAGCCTTTCCCTTCATCGTCCACCTCGCCCTGGATTTCGCAAATCTTCCGGGGATTGAAATCCGGCGCGAGATAGAGATAGGGCAGCGCGACAATATCGAGCTTTTTGTCGTTATTGAAATCGCCCACGCCGCATACCTCGCCCCGGTAGGTTCCTACATGGTGCAGTTGAAAAGAAACCTTGGTTTCCGCCGCCCACAGAGTTCCGCAGAAAATCAGCAGTCCGACAATCACAAGCACAGCCACAATCTTGCTTTTCATAGTGTTTCCTCGCGTCGTTTCATGCGTCCATTTTCACCTATTCTGCCCTTTTTCCCGCCTCGTCTGTCAAGATTCCCGGAAAGCACTTTTCCCGTATCAAAAAGATCTTGTACAAGCCCCCTTTTCCGTTCTAGGATAAACAGTGTGTTTCGGGTTGTGGGAGAAGAGCTTTTATGGAGGGTTTTTGCATGAGTACAGAGCAGTTGCCCTATCAGACTATTCTGGACAATTTGTATGACGGCGTATATGTCGTGGATGGCCAGCGGCGCATCACGTATTGGAACAACGGGGCGGAACGCATCACGGGATATGCCCGCTGGGAAGTGGAAGGCCGATGTTGCGCCGATAATCTCCTGAATCATACAGACACCGAGGGAAATGTTCTTTGCCAGACGGCGTGCCCGGTCACGGCCACATTAGGCGATGGCGAACACCGGCAAGGCGAGGTCTTTCTCCGTCATAAGGAAGGGCACCGCGTTCCTATCGTGGTGCGCGTGGCCCCCATCACGGATGCCGGAGGCGCGATAATCGGAGCCGTGGAAGTATTCAGTGACAACTCCGCTTCGGTGGCCAGGGCCAAACGCCTTGCGGAACTCGAAGCCGACGCCTTGTCCTGCCCCCTTACCAAAATCGGCAACCGGCGGTTCATCGATATGTGTTTGCAGGCCCGCTTGCAGGAATATGAACGCTATAACTGGCCTTGCGGCGTCATTATGGCGGATATCGACCACTTCAAAGCCGTCAACGACACCTATGGCCATCCGACGGGCGACGCCGTGCTGTGCATGGTGGCCAAGACCCTGCAAAACAGCGTGCGGTCCTGCGACAATATCGGGCGCTGGGGCGGGGAAGAATTCCTTATCGTCCTGCCGAACATCCAGCATGAAACACTCATGGTAGTGGCCGAGCGCTGTCTCCGGCTTGTGCGCGAATCCCGGCTCCCCCTGGAACACGGCAATCTGGGGGTCACCATCTCTATGGGATGCGCCTGTATTCATAAAGGGGATACCTTGAACACGCTTCTTGCGCGTGCGGATTCGCTGCTCTACATCAGCAAGGAAAACGGCCGCAACCGCATCACGCTGGAAGATAAGAACAGCTTTTGACTGGGCTTGGAGACACGTGCCATACTCAATCAGCAAATAGCACAATTCATACAACGCCCTTCCCTGAAGGGAGAGGCGTGAACGGGACATAGGAGCGACGGTATGTCGGAACATAAACGTATCGGGGAAAAGATCCGGAAACTGCGCGAGGTCCGGGACCTGTCCGTGGAAGAGCTTGCGGAGCAATGCCAGTGTAATCCGGAATTGATCTCGCAACTGGAGTCAGGGCATCTGGTGCCGTCTCTGGCGCCTCTGCTGAAAATCGCGCGCGGACTCGGCGTGCGGCTGGGCACGTTCCTGGACGATGACCCGCATTCGGGCGCCATCATTACCCGGACCGGCCACCATGAGAGTTCCGTGCGATTCTCCGGTCTTGGAACATCAAATTTGAGCACCCTGGACTTCTTTTCGCTGGCGCCCAACAAAAAAGACCGGCACATGGAGCCCTTCCTCGTGGATATCCACCCCACCGTGGCCGAGGATTGCATGCTCTCCTCCCACGAGGGCGAAGAATTCATATATGTGTTGTCGGGCCAGATTGAAGTGACCTACGGGAAGGACATTCATTTGCTTTCCGCCGATGACAGCATCTATTACGACTCCGTGGTGCCCCATGAAGTGCGCGCCGCCGGCGAAACCCCCGCGCGGATTCTCGCGGTGGTCTATACGCCGATGTAAATCATAGGAGGAGCGTCGCAACCGTAACTATTGATTGAACGTAAGGCTATGACACAATGAATAAAAAACAACTCCTTTCCCGTATCTCCGTTCAGCCGGATATCTGTTTCGGAAAACCCTGCATCAAGGGACATCGCATTTGGGTGTCCTTGATTTTGGACCTTCTTGCGGGTGGCATGAGCGCTGAAGAAATCCTTAAAGAATATCCGGGTATCGAACGCCGTGACATCCTCGCCTGCATCGCCTACGGTGCGGAAATGTCCCGGGAGCGGTATGTGGATATTCCCAGGAAAACACGGACGTGAGAATTAAACTGGATGAGAACCTTGGCCAAAAGGCGGCAGAATTGCTACGAAATGCAGGCCATGAGGTACACACAGTAGCGAATGAGCAATTGTGCGGTACATCCGATCATGATCTTATTGACATATGCAAGAAAGAAAGACGTTGTTTGGTGACATTGGACCTGGATTTCAGCAATCCGTTACTATTTGCGCCATGGCGATATGCTGGAATAGCAGTGCTTCGGTTGCCAGTACGTCCGGAAATGCATGATATCATTGGTTGTATCCGAACATTGATACATGGCCTGGAACAAGAACCTATTCGTGGTAAGCTCTGGATTATTCAACGAGGACGTATCCGCGCATATCAACCCGATAGCTAACCACAGTTGCTGTGCACCTTACGCACTAAGAGGAACCAATATTTTTTGGACAGTATGATCCTTTTCAAGGGAGTTTGTTGTGGGTAAAATAACACTCTCTGATATTATGGAATTAAGTATTCCAGAACGAATCCTATTGGTCGAAGAGATTTGGGATAGCATAGCTAAGGTTGAAGAAAGTGTGCCTCTTGCATCAAGCCAATGTGAAAAATTGGATCAGCGGGTGGAAGCATACTATCGTAATGAAAATACCGTAAACTCCTGGAAAGACGTAAAACACAGAACGTTATTTTCTGCGAGTCGATCATACAATAGGAGAAGGACAAGAAAGGAAAAATGATGATTCTTGTAACCGGAGGCGCGGGATATATCGGCGCGGTGGCCGTGCGCGAGTTGCTCGACAAGGGCTTTGCCGTGCGTGTGTTGGATAAATTCCTATACGGCGATGGGCCGCTGGAGGAGGTGAAATCGCGCATTGATTGCGTGGAGGCGGATATCTGCCAGTTGAATGAAGCGGTGCTGGACGGCGTGGAGGTGGTGATCCATCTGGCGGGCCTGAGCAATGATCCCACGGCGGAATTCAATCCGGAAGCGAACCGCCGCATGAATACCGTAGCCACCCGGACGCTTGCAGAGGGTTGCAAGCGAAAGGGCATCAAACGTTTTATTTTTGCTTCGTCGTGCTCCGTCTATGACCGGGGCATGATGGCCGAAGACTTTATCCAGAATGAGGATACCGCCGTGGTCCCGAGGGCCGCATATGCGACAAGCAAGTACCAGGCGGAGCGCGCCCTGCTCGAACTGGCCGATGACAATTTTCAGCCCGTGATTCTGCGGCAAGGGACGGTCTACGGCTGGAGCCCGCGCATGCGCTACGATCTTGTCGTCAACACCTTTGTGCGTAGCGCGTTTGAATCCGGCAAGCTGACCGTACACTGTGGCGGATTCA
>Ga0209311_1001767_pt1 | contig 16779 bp, 15 predicted proteins | sample AD_UKC045_MetaG_FD_184417 | JGI IMG/M metagenome (GOLD analysis project Ga0209311, IMG submission 184417) | Active sludge microbial communities of municipal wastewater-treating anaerobic digesters from USA - AD_UKC045_MetaG (SPAdes) (version 2) | ecosystem: Engineered > Bioreactor > Anaerobic >... | reverse complement strand
AATACTGGCAATTCAGAGGATTACATCCGTCAAACCCTTGCCACCATTATGCTTTCGTGGGGTGAACACGACGAAACATGGATAAACACTAAGGTTCAGAGCGCCTTTAAGCGAATTGAGAAAAAAGAGCGAAACATTGCTGAAGTGGTGCGCCGGTTTCTCGAAGTCACAGAAGGTCACTTCCTAGTCACAGATTGTTACGAGGAGTCACAAATAGTCACAAAAGAGGATAAGCACGCCGTCATTGTCGAACTGAACCGGCTTTGCAAGGCCGGAATCGTTGAAAGATACGGCGACCGCCGGGGATGCTACCGCAAGGTTGAAAACGATGTTGAGGTTGTCAATTTCCTGCACGCGCCCACGGATGACTTCCCGCTTGCCCTGCCTTTGGGCGTATCTGATTACTGCAAACTGTATCCGGGGAATATTGTCATTGTCGCCGGTAGCAAATCCGCTGGCAAGACTGCCTTTCTTCTGAACACCGTCAAAGAGAATATGCACCGGCATGAAATCGTTTATCTCAATTCTGAAATGGGTGACACGGAGTTTCGGAAACGGCTGGAGCTTTTCGGTGATCCGTTGTCTGGTTGGAAACTCAAAGCCTATCATCGGTCATCCGGGTTTTCCGATTTAATCACACCGGAAAGAAAAATCTTCATTGTCGATTTTCTGGAGGTGACCACGGACTTCTGGAAAGTGGCGCAATACATTCAGGAAATCCACAAGAGATTGAAAGAAGGCATTGCCATTATTGCTTTGCAGAAGGCCGACGGCAGGGATGCGGGCCGGGGCGGTGACTTCAGCAAGGAAAAGGCGCGGCTGTATCTTGCCCTTGATTACCTGTCTGATAAGAAGGTCAATCAGGTGAAGATCGTTGACGCGAAGGCATGGCGAAAAGAGATAAACCCGCGCGGCATGTATCGCCACTATAAGCTGGCCAATGGATCAAAGTTTATTCCCGTTAGCAATTGGGAGGGATAGGCAGATGACGGGCGTTTTTGCCGTAGGATGCGTTGGGGATGCACAATGAGCAAAAGATATTGGACGGGCAATGGTTCGGGCATAGTAGGGAAATTCAACGCGTATAGGGGGTGATTTTGTGAAGAAAACGGCGGCGAAAGCCACATCCCGTAAGGATTTGCGCCCTGAGGCCGGGGGGAGTGCCCGGAAAACTCAAGTCAGATTTAAGAACTTGGGAGACGTTCGGCGCTTCATGGCGCGTGTGCTGAATGATCTTGACGCGGATATAATCACCGAAGTCAAGGCGCGGACATTGGGCTATTTATGCTCAGTGCTTCGGGATGTTATCAAGGACTCCGATTTAGAGGCGCGGGTGTCGCGTCTGGAAAGGGAAATTGAAAATGGCAACAATGGAGAAACGCGTTGATAAGCTGGAGGCGTTCGTTGAACCACCGGCAGTAAATCCCTTTAGAATACTTTGCAGTCATTGGGGGAGCTATTGGGGAGACAGGCCATTGCCAGCGCCGAAAAAGGGCGAATTTGTAATGGTTCACCGTTGCCCTGAGTGTTTGGCGAAATATCAAGAGAGGGGGAAAGCATGACAACGTTTGAGAAGCGATTGAATAAATTGGAGGCGGTTGTTAATCCGAAACCATTGCCGCCGATGATTCTTTATTGCGAGGGATTGAGTGAAGCTGACTGTGCAAGGTTGAACAAACGGCCGACACCGGGGAACCCTTTGATGCTCATTGTGCGGCCAGCGCCTGAAGGGGGGGAGCCATGCGAACCATAGAAACCCGCGTTGAAGCGTTGGAGAATCGGATTTGCACCGATGATGAGAATAAAGTTGACGGCGTGTTTTATGTGCCTGAGGATGCGAGCCTTGACGCTAAACCGCCGGTGCCCGTTCAATGCTGGAGCTTTAACGGCTACCGGATCACCCGGCAGGCAGGGGAAACCGATGATGCTTTCCGGCAACGAGCTATTGATGAGGTAAAGCCGTCTCTAGGAAAAATGGTCGTGCCGGTGTTCATGGGGGAGTGACAAAATTTCATTAAGTGAAAATTTGCAGGCGGCCGGTTTTGATTCTGACTGTAAATCACCAGAAGTTATTTCCCGGCAGCAAGGGGATATTTTTATTGATTTTTGAAAGTAATTGTTGCTATAAACAACTTACCAAACTTTAAAATTTTCAATTTTGCGCAATTAATCACATTGTCAACGAAATTCACGGAGGGATAATCTAATGAAAAAAACTTCATGGATTGTTTTGCTGATTGTCTTTTCATTGATTGTGTTTGGGTGCGCCCGCGGTAATCGTTACTTGCCACCTGAAGGTGAAAAGATCACAACGGCATCGGACACAACAGGGTGCAAGTTTATAAAAAACGTCTATTTTGAGGCGCGGGGGCAAACCTTAGTTCATTACGCTCAATTAAACACCTACAACGCCGGTGGGGATACTTATAAAATTGTTTCCAATACTCAGGAAAGAGTCATGGGAACCACGATCCACATGGTTAATATTGAAGTCTGGAAGTGCAAGTAACTATGGGGATTAGCGTTCGGCTGGTGAAGCCATTAAAAGGTTAAAATGGGATAATGAAAAAATATTATGCAATCCCACTTAATAGTGTAGGAGGGAAGTTTGGCGACCGACATAACCCCGTTTTCACAAGAGAGCGGGGTTTTTTTTGTTCTTGAAAGGGAGGGAGAAATGAGGAAATATTTACCTGTTTCAGCGGTGTTCATTTTGGCGATCATGATTTCAATCCCCGCCCATGCTCAATCGGCGAAAGAGGCGATTATGGGACTGAAAAAACTTCAGGCAAGATGTCAATCGGGAATATCTTATCGTGATTATAGCAATGCTGTTGCCGATGCAAAATTCCCTGTAAATTTATTTATGGAAAGCGCAGAAGCTAAATCAAACCCAGAATTAACGGATGCAATAAATAAGGCTATGAAACACTATGAATATGCAGGTCAATTATGGAATCTAAAGATGACAGCATCAAGATACGAAATTGATCTTAGACATGGGTTTTTTCAAGTAGATACTGATACAGGCATAGAAATAGGGAAGTTGTACCCGCAAGCCGTGCCACATAAAGGACGATATTTTTTGAATGACATATTTTCAATTATATGGGGTGCGGCTTCACAAGAATTGGAGAATATAACAAAATTATATGCGAAAACAGAAAGGGAGACATCGAGCGATATTGAAAAATTAAAGAAAGAAAATGAACAACTAAAGGCAATCGCAGAAAGACTGAAGGCAGAAAATGAAAACCTTAAAAAACAAATAGAATTGATGACCCCAAAACGAAAAAAATAAACCGCTGTATGTCTTAAGGCCGCGAAGGAAACGCACGCCCGAAGGACACTAAGATAATCCTAAGATCATACTAAGACGCTTATGCCCTGGCTTATTGCCGGGGCTTTTTTATTATGTAAAAATCCAAAGCGGTAAAAAAGAGGAGGCGCGAGGTGGCGACCGGGAAAGGCAAATATGGAATAATTCAATTGACACAAGAAGAACCTTCTTCATATACTCATAAACTGATAAATACTGCACCATCAAATCATTTTTTGCTCTACTTAATTCCGGCTTGCCCGGCTTAGAGTGGCTTATGCAGCAAAAGATATTAGACATTCTAAAATCAAACGGGCTTGGTTCTCCTGAAGCAATCGTCCGAGTATCGAATGAAGAGCTGCGAAAAATAAATGACATTGGGAAAAAAGAAATTCAAGAAATTCGGCAGCAATACGGACCACCATTAATAGGTTGGCCCGTTGATGAACAGTGCAAGTTTTTAGGGATACCCTATCAAAAACTCAAAGCTAAATGGGACGGCCATGGATTCGATAGGTTCAATTGGTATTGCGAACATAAAAATAAATGGGTGTATCCGGAAGATTATGTTCTGAATAGTTATATCGCAGATGGGTGGCAAGGCGTAAACTGTGAAGGGCGGTTTATTCATACAATTCTGAAGTTGCTAACTCAAGACAAATTAGACGGATATTGGTGTTTAGATTATTTCTATTTGACAGAGTCAGCGCGTTATTCAGATGAGAATCTGATACATCATCAAAAGCGAATACAGAAAAGTATACCAAATTTTCAAGCGTCAACGGAAAAAGATCTGATAGAGCGTTTTGAATATTGCAAGAATCCGCAACCTAAAAATGACGAATATGGACGGCCAATGCCTTGTTTTCATCATGCAACCAACTGGCCCACCGATTTGATCGTTAACGCGTATAGGGCGCTTGGTAGAGAAGTATTATCTGAAATACTCAAGCTTCTTATTGCCGGTGGCGAAAAGCGAAAGTATGGCTGGCCTGACCTAACGCTTGTAAAGAATGGGACAATTAAATTTATTGAAGTAAAAACCAGAGATCGGCTGGGGAAGGCTCAGATAGATTTGTGGGATAGCATTTTGAAGCCATTGGGCTTTGACGTGACAGTGGTTCAACTAACGCCACAATTACTAGTGGACCTTCCATCCATGAATCAGGAATCTTAGAAACGGCAATGAATCCCTGTTAAATGATAGCTGACAATCTCTCTATTCACGAAGATAACCAGCTTTGCGTAATTTAGCGATAACCGATTCAGGGGCTTCTACATCGTAAAATTTCAGCTTTTCATTGTCGAATTTTATGGAGGCTACCAACTTCGCCTCCTCTCCCAATTTGTCCTTGAGGAATGCGGCAATCTTTCTTTTTTGCTCATCTTCCATTTCTTTTATTTTGTCCCTGGCATTTATTGCAAACTTCTTTATGTCGTTTGAGAAGCTCATGCTTTTCTCCTTTGCTTGAGTTTGACCACTGACTATAATGACCCGGTTTTTTGTGGGTAGAAAATAAAAAAGCGGGACTATAGCGGGACTAAATAAAAAATCGAAAAAAAACGGTTTTAGCCTTAATCGCTGAAACCCTTGCTATCAATGGAGCCGATGCCCGGATTTGAACCGGGGACCTACTGATTACGAATCAGTTGCTCTACCAGCTGAGCTACATCGGCCTGCCTTGAAGAGATGTCGTATTTATATGAAGGGTTTTGCCTTGTCAACCTCAATCTGCGACCGAAAGACCGATCTGCCTTAATGATTGACTTTCGCCTTGTTTTCCTTTAGTTTCCAGGCGGATAGTAACCGACTATGGAAATCAGGATGATTCTATTTCTTTTAACCTTTTTATGTCTTTACGGCGGAATTAATTTTTATTTCTTTTTCCGGGCCAGAAGCGTTCTTCATTTCTCCGGCGCCCTGCAGGCCCTGCTGCTGGTCCTCCTCATTTTCCTGATCCTCGCGCCGGTCGTTGTCCGGACGCTGGAGTCGCTTCACTGTGAGCAGGCCGCTCGCTTTGTCGCCTGCACCGGCTATGTCTGGATGGCGTTTGTCTTTCTGTTTTTCTTTTTGAGCGTTTCCCTCGAGCTGGTCCGGTTCCTTCACAAGCTGATCGTTCCCGAAATCGGCACGATGGCGCTGAAGGCGGTGACGTTCGGCCTGTCCGTGCTTCTGTCCGCCGGACTGGTGGTTTACGGCTGCATCGACGCGCAGCGCGTCCGCGTCAGGACCCTGCAAATTCCTACAGAACAGATTCTCCCCGGAAAAGGAAAGATCCGCATCATCCAGATCTCCGACGTCCATGTGGGCATCATTATCCGCAACGACCGCCTTTCGCCCATGCTGGAGAAGGTCCGGGAGGCCAAACCCGACATGCTGGTTTCCACCGGCGACCTGCTCGACGGCGAACTGGACAACATCATGGCGGACGCGGAGCGCTTTGCCGCAATCGAAACGCCTGCCGGGAAATTTGCCGTTCTGGGCAATCATGAATATTACGCGGGCGTTTCGCGCTCCATTGAATTTACCGAAGCAGCCGGCTTTCAGATTCTGCGCGACGATGTGACGCAGGCGGCGGGACTTACGATTTTCGGTGAAGACGATATCACCGGCCGGAAGCCCGGCGCCACGCCGAAAAGCGCGGCGTTTCTGAAAGCGCTGGCCGAAAAGCAAAACGGCTTTGTTCTGCTTTTGAAGCACCAGCCGCATATTCGGGAAAAGGCCAATTTCAACTTGCAGCTTTCCGGCCACACGCACGGCGGCCAGCTTTTCCCCTTCGGCTTTATCGTAAAACTCTATTTCCCCAGAATTTACGGTTTGCATACTCTGGCGGAAAACAAGCTGCTGTACATCAGCCGCGGCACCGGCACCTGGGGGCCGCCCGTGCGCATTTTCGCCCCGCCGGAAATCACCGTCATCGATCTGATCGGCAAAAAACAATAAGGGGAAATGGAATGCCGGCGAAATAAAAACGCGGCCTGCCCGAAAGCACGACCGCGCTCATGTTGCTGATTTATATATTGTTTATTCCTTTACGGCATTGACTTTTCTGGCTAATCGGGAAATTTTACGTGAGGCGTTTTTCTTGTGAATCAGGCCTTTGGAAGCGGCTTTCGCCACCGCGGGAATCGCTGCTTTCAATGCTTTTTCCGAATTTTCCCTGTTTTTGCTCTCCACAGCCGCGATCACCGCTTTAACCTTGGTCTTGATCGCGGACTTGGCTGCGATATTGCGCGTGCGGCGGGCCTTGGCCTGACGATCGCGTTTTTCTGCTGATTTGTGTGTTGCCAAAAGGTTCTCCTCCTGAACTTCTTTTTTTGTAAGGTGCGGGTCTTTAACGCAATTATTTCAGGCTGTCAAGCGCAATTTTGGGAAGCGGATTGGAGGCAGGCCGCGAGACCGCCTCCATCCACAGCCGATCAATCTTCAAAGTACTCGTTTTTCATCTTCACGGTCAGGCCGTCCTGGTTGAGCAGGCGGTCGGACAAGCCTTGAATCTTGGGCAGTTCGTAGCCGAAGAAGTAGCGAAACGCGGCAAGCTTTCCCTGATAGAAATTCGTGTCGGCTTCGCCGGGCCCGCCGGCCAGCGCCCTTTGAGCTACGGTGGCTTGGCGCAGCCACTGCCAGGCAATCGCGATGATGCCGAAGAATTCCAGATAGACCGTGGCGTCGGCCAGAAACATCTCCGGGCCTTCCTTGGCGGCCACGCCGAACTGATGCATCGTTACTTTTTCCAGGAGCGCGACGGCTTCGGCCAGTTTGTCGGCAAACGGCTTCAATTCCGCGTCGTCCCGGGCCTCCTTGATGGCCTTGCGCGCTTCCGCCAGATACAATTGGGCGGCCTTGCCTTTTTTCATCGTCATCTTTCGGCCGAGCAGGTCCATTCCCTGAATGCCGGTCGTGCCCTCATGAATCGGGTGGATGCGCACGTCGCGGTATAGCTGTTCAAGGGGAAACTCCTCGCAGAAGCCGTAGCCGCCCAGAATCTGCAGACCCGCGGAGCAGGATAAAATGCCCATTTCCGACGGATAGGTTTTGGCGACCGGCGTCAGCAGCTCCAGAAGCAGGTTGTAGTTTTCACGCTCCTCGCCTTCGGTGACATGCTCCAGGTCCTCATAAATGCCGCACTGAAACAAGAGCGACAACGACCCTTCCACGACGGCTTTCTGGAACAGGAGCATGCGACGGATATCCGCGTGCTCGATGATCGGAATCTGCGGCGACAGCGGATCCTTGGAGGTCAGCCTCCGTCCCTGCGGTCTTTCCCTGGCGTATTCCAGGGAAGCATAGTAGGCGGCGGAGGAAATCACGGCCGCGGCCAGACCCACGTCGATGCGGGCGCCGTTCATCATCTGGAACATGTAGGCCAGCCCCTTGTTGGCTTCGCCGACCAGCCATCCGCGGCAGTCGTCGTTTTCGCCGAAGGCAAGCTGGGTGATGGGGGAGCCCCGGTAGCCGAGTTTGTGGTAAATGCCCGCGCAGTTGACGTCGTTGGGTTCGAGTGACCCATCGTCCCTGATGCGCTTCTTGGGAATGATGAAGAGCGAAATGCCCTTGATGCCGGGAGGCGCGTCCTTGAGACGAACCAGCGCCAGGTGAATCACATTGTCGCATCCGTCATGGTCTCCGGCGGAGATGAACAGCTTCTGGCCCTTGATTTTGTAGTAGCCCTGGTCGGTCGGCGTCGCCGTGGTGGTAAGATCGGTCAGCGATGAGCCGGCCTGCGGTTCGGTGAGCGCCATTGTGCCCTGCCATTCGCCCGCGGTCATTTTGGGCAGGTAGGTATCTTTCATTTCCTGCGTGCCGTAGGATGCAATCAGGCCGGCCGCGCCGTGCGTCAGACCGTGATAAACGGCGGCGGAATAGTTGGCCGCGCCGAAAATCGCCGTCGGCAGCATCACGCCGACGGTGAAGGGCATCTGCTGGCCGCCCAGCTCGTAGGGAAAGGTGGAGGCGATCCAGCCGCCGTCGCCCGCCGCGCGCATGATTTCGCGGACCTTGGGATGAACTTTGACTTCGCCGCCCACATATTCGGGCGCCTTGCGGTCCATTTCCTCGAACAGGGGCTTGAAGAGGTCTTTCCCCATCCGCATCGCCGTATCCAGAATCATATCGAAGACTTCCCGGCTGTGGTCGGCAAAGCGGGGGTATTTCAAAAGGGACTCCACGTCATTGACTTCGTAAAGCAGGAATCGTAAGTTCCGGTCACTGATAAATTTTTCCGCCATAATCCATTCCTTCTATTTGACTCAAAGATAGGGAAGTCCAAAAAAATAGGGTCTCCCGATTTCGTGAAAAATCTCCGGAGCCTTTCAGCTCCGGAGATTCCGTTTACCCCGTAATATGTTTTTCTAAAGGAAAACCTTGTTTAGAACGTCAGATTCTCTACCACGCAGGCCACGCCCAAACCGCCGCCGCAGCAGGAGCTGAAGCAACCGTACTTACCGCCCTTCTTCATCAATTCGCGCATGGTGAAGATACAGATGCGCGCGCCGGAAGCGCCGTTGGGATGGCCGATGGAGATCGCGCCGCCGTTCGGGTTCCATTTGTTCCAATCCACTTTTTCACCGGTCTGTTTTTCCAGTTCCGCGGCCACCGCCAGATTCTGCACGGCAAAAGCTTCGTTGCACTCGATCACGTCCAACTGGCTCATCTTGATGCCTGCGCGTTTGAGCGCCATCGGAACCGCATAAGCGGGCGCAATCCCCATGATCTTGGGATCGACGCCGTAGTCGCCGCCGGACAGCCACTTGGCCCAGGGCTTGTATCCCAGTTGCAGGGCTTTCTCTTTGGTCATCATCAGCACGAATGCCGCTCCGTCGTTGCGGCCCGAGGCGTTGCCGGCAGTGACGGTGCCGTCTTTAATAAAAGCGGGCGGCAGTTTGGCCAGACCTTCCATCGTCGTATCGGGACGGGGAAATTCGTCCACGCTGAATTCCAGCGGCGGTTTTTTCTTTCCCTGGGGAACCATGACCGGCATGATGTCCTGGGCCAGGAAACCGGATTCCTGGGCCGCTTTCATTCTCATCTGGCTGCGGTAAGAAAATTCATCCTGTGCTTCACGGGAAATATTGTACATCTTCTGCAGAGCTTCAGCGGTGAGACCCATGTTCATGGTGGCCGGATCTCTGGTCGGGGAAAGGGCGGGAGCGATCGGAAGCGGGGGAATCATTTTAAAGGGTTCCTGCGACATGGAAAAACGGCACGGCGCCTGGCTGTAGGATTCATAACCGCCGGCGATCATGATGTCGGACTGACCGGCCAGAATTTTCCAGGCGGCGTGATTGATCGAATCAATCGCCGAACCGCACTGCATTTCAATATAAGAAGCCACGGTGCTCTCGGGCAAGCCGGAAGCCAGAGTAGGCCAGCGCGCGCCGTTGATGGCGGTGTTGGGTCCAATGGCCGAACCCATGAAAACGCCGTCCACCACGCCGCCTTTTTCAACAATTTTTGACCTTTCGACCAGCCCCTTGAGGGTCATGCCGGCCAGATCTTCACCCAGGATATTGCGCAGGGTTTTCCCTAAGGTGCCAAAGGCTGTTCTCATGCCATCCACAAATACTACTTCTCTGCTCATAAACCCTCCTTGTCCATTGTTCAATTTAAAAAAAACGATGCTTCGTCTTTTTGCACAACACCTGATATTCCCGCCGCCAAACGGCTCTTTGGAATTGATGAATGGGGCGTTATCACACCCAAATCCCCGCGTCAAGTGAATACAACACCCGTTGTAAATTATCCGGCTTATTTCTTCGCGGCGCCGGCTTTTTTCGCTATGAAGTACGCGTGCTCTTCGATGGAGATAAATCCGTTGCGGTCCTTGTCCATTTCCTTGAAAGCGGAGGCCATGGCGGCCATGTATTCTTCGGAGGTTACTTTGCCGTCTTGGTTTGCGTCCACATCAAAAATCTCCGCCACCCAGAACGCGACGCATTCATCGTCGCCGATTTTGCCGTTTTTGTCGGCGTCCAGCTTTTTCTTCGACTTGGTCTTTGTCTTGGCCTTGCTTTTGGCGGGTTCAAGCGCCTTGGGTCCGCACCAGTAAGCGATATATTCCTTGGCCAACAGCGCGCCGTCATCGTCCGTATCCATGTCGCCGAAAAACCGTTTCTCCGCCGCATTGAATTCCGCCGCCGTCAGCTTGCCGTCGCGGTCGGCATCCATGTCCTTGAACCGTCCCTGCCAGAAGGCCGCGTGCTCCGTAACGGTGACGACGCCATCGCCGTTCGCGTCCATCGCCGAATAAGCCGTCCGGATCATGGCGGGGCTCTTGACCTGAGCTGTTGCCGCGCCCGACATCAACAACAGAATTAATCCTGCTCCCAAAATAACGATTCCTTTTTTCATAACTTTCCTCCTTATGATTTTTCGCGATCGGCCCTCCCCGGATGCGGCCGCGCAGGCCTTCGCCGGGGCTTGCTCACGCGATGAATAATTCCTCGATCAGCGCATTCACCCGGTCCGCTTCCTCATGCTGGATCCAGTGCGAAACGCCGGGAAATTTAATGAGCCTGCCCTGCTTGCAATAGGCCATGCTCTGATCGGCCATCTCCGCAAGCATGGCGACATCTTCTTCTCCCCACATCAAAATCATGGGCATGACCACGTCAAAGCTTTGCAGCGGTTCGGGCTGCGTCTGAATCATGGCGCGGTACCAGTTGACCATCGCGGAAAAAGCGCCCGGCTGCGCGAACGCCTTGCGGTATTCTTCCAGTTCTTCAGGCGTAAAGGCGCCGGGACGGCTCGTGGTCGCAAGCAGGCGCACGGGCCAGGCATAATTATGGGCCGAGCCGAATTTTTCCACCGCGCCGGGCAGTTGAAAATAAAAGATGTACCAGCTCTTTTCCATCTGCCGCTGATTGGTAAAGAGATTTCTGGCCATGACCTTGGGATGGGGAACATTCAGAATGGCGAGCTTTCGGACGCGGTCGGGATATTTCAGCGCCACCCACCACGACACGGACGCCCCCCAGTCGTGGCCGACCAGCAGAATCTGTTTCCGTCCATAGGCGTCGACGAGTCCAATGATGTCCTTGGCCAGCTCATCAATATTATAGGCCGCAACGCCTGCAGGCTTGTCGCTTACATTATAGCCGCGCTGATCGGGCGCAACCACCAGATAGCCCCGGTCTGCAAAATACCCGATCTGTTTGCGCCAGGCATACCAGAATTCCGGGAAGCCATGGAGAAAAAGAACCATCGGGCCGTCGGCCGGCCCGGATTCCATAACGTGCAGTTTTATTCCGTTGGTTTCAATGTATCGCTCACGCAAATCCATTTCGGCCTCCTTTTATTGAGGGGATGAGACTGAAGACTATTGGATCATTTTGCGGGGCGCTTCGCACCCACTTTTTTTATCTTTTCCTTCAGCCTTCGGTCTTCCGTCTTCAGCCTTTTTTATACTTCCCAGGCGGCTTTCGCCCCCTCCGTCGTCGCTTCGATGATCCTTCGCGGAGCGGAGGCGTCGCCCACGACAAAATGACGGATGCTTTTTTTCGCCAGCATGTCCTTCAGCGCCGTGCGGGGCGTAACGCCGATGGCCACAATCACCTGGGAAACCGGCTCCAATCTCTTTTCCTCTCCCTTGACCTCGACGATCACCGCGTTTTCTTCTATCTTTTTCACCCGGGTTCCCAGCATCAGGGCAATCCCGGCCGCCCGAAGGCGCTTGTGCAGCATGTAGCCGTGCGCGGCCAGCGCCAGAACGGGGGACGCGGGCAGCATCTCCACGATGGTGATATTCCGGACGCCCTTTTCCAGCAGAAAATCGGCTGTTTCCATTCCCACCAGCCCGCCGCCGATGACCACCACCGGCTCTTTCGGCGCAACGGTCCCGTCCAGAATCTGCCAGGCGTCGCAAACCACGGACGCATCGATGCCTTCGGCCGGACAGGCGGCTTTGCCGGCGCCGATCGCCAGAATGACGGCATCGGGTTTGCCCGCTTCAATCATCGCCTCGGTCACTTCGGCGCCGGTTTTGATCTCCACGCCTTTCTTTTTGCATTTTGCCGTGAGGGTCTGAATGTAGCGGCCGTAAACCTCTTTGTGGGGCGCTTTGGCGGCATAGCGTACATTTCCGCCCGTCTGGCTTTCCTGCTCAAAGAGGGTTACCTGATGGCCGAGGCGCGCGGCCTCGTAAGCGGCGGTCAGTCCGGCCGGCCCGCCGCCGACCACCCAGACCTTGCGGGGAACAGCCGCCGGACCCGCCGGATACATCAGTTCCTGACCGGTTTGCGGATTGATGGCGCAGCGAATCGGCAGCGCCTCCAGCGAGAGGCGCTCAATGCACCCCTGATTGCAGGCCAGACACTCCAGCGTGTCCTCGGGATGACCGGCCAGCGCGTTTTTGAGAAAATCCGGATCGGCCAGATGCTGGCGCGCCACGGCAATCATATCCGCATCGCCTCGGGCGATGACTTCATCCATAAAGTAAGGATCCGTGTAGCGCCCGACGGAAATCACCGGAACGCCCGCGGCCTCTTTCACCCTGCGCGCCAGGTGGGACTTGAAGCCGGGGGGGTATTCAACCGGCGCGCTTGGATTCGGGGTATCGATGTTCACGGCCGGGCTGCCGTGCGTGCCGAAGGAAACATTGATGATGTCCGCGCCGGCGTTCACCAGGTCGGGGAGGATGGTCTCCATGTCGGAGATCGTGTAGCCGTTTTTGATGCACTCTTCGCCGGAAATCCGGATGGAAACGGGGAAATCCGTGCCGACCTGACGGCGAACTTCCCTGAGGCATTCGATCATAAAGCGGGCCCGTCCACGAAAATCGCCGCCGTACCGATCCTTGCGCTGATTGCTGAGGGCCGAAAGAAACTGCATGAGGAGATAGCCGTGCGCTCCGTGAAGCTCGACGGCGTCAAATCCCGCCTTGCGCGCCCGCACGGCCGCGCTGCCGAAAGCGGCAATCGTTTCCTCGACTTCGGCAAGCGTCATCTCGCGCGGCGTTCCGAGAAAACCAAAGACATAACTGGGGATGGCCGAAGGCCCGACAGCCTTGTTTTTCTTCTGCAGGAGGTAATTTTCGCGGCCTGTATGGTGAAGCTGCATGGCGATTTTGCTTCCCTGGGCATGCACCACATCGGCAAGCTTGCTCAGGCCGGGAATGAACTTGTCGTCCCAGACGCCGATGCATCGCGGGGAGGCGGAACCCAGCGGGTGCACCTCCGTGATCTCCGTGATGATGAGCCCTGCGCCGCCCTCGGCCCTGCGCCGGATATAGGCCAGGTTTGCCTCGCTGACGGTATTGTCGGGATTGCCGAGAGCCGTTCCCATGGGGGACATCACCAGACGGTTCGGAATTTCCAGGGAACGGATTTTGATGGGCGACAACAAATGCTCAAGGGTTTTCATAAACGATCTCCTTTGCAGAAGTAGGGATGCGCCGCCTTCACGCGTTTGGACGGCGGCGCATCGGAAAATACCGGCCGCCTGAAAAGCGGCTGTTGCCTTTTTTACAGATGCGGGCCCAAAAGCAGACCGCCGTCGATGATGATCTCCGCGCCGGTGGTATAGCTCGATGCGTCGGAGGCCAGATAAATCGCCGCTCCGGCGATCTCATCCGGTTCGCCGATCCGGCAGGTGGGCAGATGCTTGCACAACTCCTCTTTCTGCCGGGCCGCTTCTTCCGGCGGAAGGTGTTGCCAGTGCGAATTCATCATCTTGGTGCTGATCGGACCGGGCAGAATCGCGTTGACCATGATATTGTCGCGGGCCAGTTCCATGGCAAACGCGCGGGTGATCTGGCGGACGCCGGCCTTGGAAATGGAATACACGCTGACAAACGGCTCCGGATTGACGCCGTCAATGGAGGCTACGTTGATGATCTTGCCGCCGCCCTGCTTTTTCATGATTTTCGCACAAGCCTGGCTCATGAAATAAACGGCTTTAAGATTCAGGTTCATGATGGTATCCCAGAGACGTTCGTCGGAATCCAGCACCGACCCCATGGCGGGACTCGCGCCGGCATTGTTGACCAGAATATCAATCCGGCCGAACTTTTGCATAACCGTATCCACCACGCGCTGAATTTCCTCCATCTTGCCCAAATGGGCGGGCACCACCAGAACTTCACAGCCGATATTCGTCATTTCACACGCGGTGGCTTCCAAATCCTGCGCCTTGCGGCTGGTGATGGCCACTTTCGCGCCGGCTTTGGCAAAACCGTAAGCGATCCCCTGGCCGATGCCGCGGCTGCCGCCGGTAACAATCGCCACTTTACCTTCTAAAGAAAACCTGGAAAGATCAAACATAGCAAGCACTCCTTTACTGTTATTTAATGCAGCAGAAAATAAATTGAATGGGAATGTACACCCCCCTTTATCAAGAGAATATGGAGTATCCGTTGCGGGGAACGGTCTTGTAACCTCGCGCCGCCTCGCGTGACCTTTAGGCTATCAGGCGGTCAGGTCAGGCAAGCCGTTCCCCCGCAGGATGATCCGAAGCGTAAACAGACTATTTCTTGGCCGGTTTGGGCGCCAGAGCTTCACGGTCACCGCCGCTCATGCCGGCGATGAATTTCACCAGCTTCTTGCGGGATTCGATGTCGTATTGCGTCGTGATGGCAATCTGCTCCATGATCGGAGAACCGCCGCCGTGGTAGTTGCCGACGTTCATAATGCCGCCCGTGGCCGAACACAGATGATCGCCAAGGTAGCGCCAGAACTGCGCCTGGTCCTCGGCGGACATCTTCGGATTGCGCTTGGTGTATTTGAGGAGCGCCGGACCGACATCCGGATTGACGAAATCCTTCTCATGCGGGAACGTCGCCACGACGCCGCCCGCGATGTCGCAAAGAATCTCCGCCTCGCGCCAGACCGCCTCGCCCGACAGACAGCGGCCCACATTGCAGTAGATGGAATTCGGAATGTAGGAGCCCGGGCCGTAAGGCATGAAGCCGACGCCGGGAATATAGACTTCCGGTTTGCCCAGATCCGAAGCCGTGTAGCCCGCCGCATAGCCCAGCTCGATCGTCATGATAATTTCGGCGAGCTTCTCGCGGACATGGGACTCCTTGTGGACGTTGTTGCATTCGGCGGCCAGCGCCGCGGTGCCCAGAATGACGTCGCCGATGGCGGGCTTGCAGCCGGAGTAGGAATGACGGTGGAACAGCGCGAAGAGCAGCGCCAGAGCGCCGCCGTGCTGATATTCGCCGGCCAGGAAGACTCTTTCCCACGGCACGAAGCAGTCTTCAAAAATCATGTAGGAATCGGTCGCGCCCGGCACGAAACCGCGTTTGTAATGTTCGCGACTGCGAAGGTTATGAATCGTGACGACCTGCTTCAAACCATCCCAGTCGCCCGGCACGGCAAAGCCGACCGCGTAGTCCGCGTCTTCCTTGCGCAGCGCGCGGGTGGGCAGAACCAGCACTTCGTCCGCCACAGAGGCTTCCGAAATGTGCAGCTTGCAGCCCTCCACGACGATGCCGTCTTTCAGCCGTTCCTTGATGCGCACATAGGCGCCGGGGTTGGGCTGGTCGGCCGGACGCAGCATACGGTCGCCCTTGGTGTCCGTCTGGGCGCAGCAGCCCACCAGGTCTTCGGTCTGAAACCGGGTCAGCCATTTCTTGAAGTTCTCGTGGTAGTTCGTCTCGCCCGGCTTCACCTTGTCCGCTTCAAACGATACGTTGTAGATGGCGTTGGTGCCGTCGATGCCCATGCACCGCTGAATGCAGCCGCCGACTTTCTGGCAGAGCATGCGGGTCATGTCCTGCTTGCGGTGCAGGTCGGTCGTGTTCTGGTGAATGTGCGTGAAGCGGTTGATCTTCTGCCCGGTGAGGTGGGACGTGGCGGTAAGCAAATCCGCGTTCTCCGGCTTGGCCGCTTCGTCATAGGTGGTCCCGATGACATTGAGGCAATCCATCTGCAATTCATCGTCGCGATCGATCAGCTGGCCGTCAAAATAAATGTTCCTCTTCATTTTGGAAAGGCCTTTAATATAATCCTGCTTTGTTCTCATGGCGCCGTCCTTTCTTTTTAAATGATGATAAAAGGGGGCCTGAGCCGTCAGGCCCCCTGGGTGAATCCATTTTATTTCTTGACTTTCGGCGCCAGGGCTTCGCGATCGCCGCCGCTCATGCCGGCGATGAATTTCACCAGCTTCTTGCGGGATTCGATGTCGTACTGCGTCGTGATGGCAATCTGCTCCATGATCGGAGAACCGCCGCCGTGGTAGTTGCCGACGTTGGCGATGCCGCCCGTGGCCGAACACATCGAATCGCCGAGGTAGCGCCAGAACTGCGCCTGGTCCTCGGCGGACATCTTCGGATTGCGCTTGGTGTATTTGAGGAGCGCCGGACCGACATCCGGATTGACGAAATCCTTCTCGTGCGGGAACGTCGCCACGACGCCGCCCGCGATGTCGCAAAGAATCTCCGCCTCGCGCCAGACCGCCTCGCCCGACAGACAACGGCCCACATTGCAGTAAATGGAATGGGGAATGTAGGAGCCGGGGC
>Ga0209311_1001764_pt1 | contig 16790 bp, 9 predicted proteins | sample AD_UKC045_MetaG_FD_184417 | JGI IMG/M metagenome (GOLD analysis project Ga0209311, IMG submission 184417) | Active sludge microbial communities of municipal wastewater-treating anaerobic digesters from USA - AD_UKC045_MetaG (SPAdes) (version 2) | ecosystem: Engineered > Bioreactor > Anaerobic >... | reverse complement strand
TGTTAACGTCGCCGCAGACCCTTTAATGACTTTTTCTTATACCGGCGTAAAAGGAGGATTCATCCTTATATGCGCGGACGATCCGGATCTTCATAGTTCGCAAAACGAACAAGACAGCAGAAATTACGCTAAATTCGCCAAAGTCCCTATGCTCGAACCTTCAAACAGCGCTGAAGCTAAACTTATGATTATTGCGGGATTCGAAATTTCCGAACAATTCGACACTCCGGTATTGATTAGAACCACGACAAGATTATCGCATACAAGAACCGTTGTGGAAGAAGGTCCGAAACAGGAAATAAAAATAAAACCCGGATTTGAAAAAAATCCAAAAAAATACGTTATGGTTCCGGCTTTCGGCAAACTCAGACATAAATTCGTCGAAGAAAGATTAATAAATTTATCTCTTTACAATTCTTCTTCCAATCTGAATAGAATATTAAAAGCGGAAAAAGACGCCGCTAAAAATTCTAAAATTGGAATTATAACTTCCGGAGTGGCGTTTAATTACGTTAAAGAAGTCATTAAAAATATTGATATTCTGAAACTCGGAATGATTTATCCTTTGCCTGAAAACACAATAAAAAAATTCTGCGAATCAAAAGATACTATTATTGTTATTGAAGAACTCGACGGATTTATCGAAGAAGAATTATTGAAATTAAGATTGAAACTTGATATTAAAGGAAAATCAGTATTTCCAAAAACAGGCGAACTCACGCAGGACAAGATATACTCGTTATTCTACAATAAACCGATTGAGCGAACGGAAAGTTTACCAATAGAAATACCTCCGCGTCCGCCAGTATTATGCGCGGGCTGTTCGCATAGAGCCGCGTATTCGGTTTTAAAGAAAAAAAATCTGATAATTACCGGCGACATAGGTTGTTATACGCTTGGAGCGCTCGAACCTTTAAATTCGCTCGACACCTGCATTTGTATGGGCGCCGGCATAGGAACCGCTATAGGAATGGTTAAAACCAATCCGGAATACGCAAATAAAATCGCGGCGGTAATTGGGGACTCGACTTTTATTCATTCGGGCATTACGTCGATTATAGACGCATTGTATAACAAGGCTCCTATAACCACAATAATTTTCGACAACCGCATAACTGCGATGACAGGACATCAAGATCATCCGGGGACAGGAAAAACCTTATCGGGAGAATCTACGACTGCCATAGATTACAAAAAACTCGTCATAGGCGCGAATTATCCTGAAAACTGCGTTGATTGCGCGAATCCTCTCAACACAAAATTATTTTCGGAAATCGTAGACAAACATTTGAATTTAAATCAGCCGAGCGTGATAATAGCTCAGTCTCCCTGCGCTTTGCTGAATAAAAAAGGCAAACCCGTTTATTTTATGATAGATAAAGAAAAATGCGTTCAATGCGGAAAATGTATAGATACGGGCTGTCCGGCTATAATGAAAAAAGACGGAATCATCAGCATTTATAAAGACGGCTGCAGAGCGTGCGGGTTATGCGTTCAATGCTGCGAATATAACGCGATTAAATCAGTCAAATTTTAAGATTTTTTAATTTCGCCGCGATATATATGATATGTTATTGTGTTATAAATGCAAACATTTTCAAATAAGATATTTGGATTCGTTTCATAAATACGGATGCAAAGCGCTTGGTTTCAAATCGCCTGATTCAAACTGGTATTGGCTGCATATGCCTTGTCCGTATTTCGAGGAAAATCCAAAACGCCTTAAAAACAATAAAACAACGGTAAAAAAAAAATTTGATAATAATAATAATTTAGCAGACAAAGAAAAAAAAGGAATAAATATTATTATTTAATTCGGAAACTTTAAGGCGCGAATCGTCTCCTGATTTTATAAAATATCGTCGCTGGCGTTCAGGCGTAGAATCAAGTATAAGCAGTTTAAAGCGGGGCAATGGATTGTTTTGCTGCGCAGAAAAGGGATATGGAAATTATAAAAAATATGTCGGTTTTAGTATTGTGGCGAGAAATTTACAGACGCTTGGAGAAATAATAATAACCGAAGAAACCAAAAAGAATAATGAAGCGGATTATAAAATGTCCGCATAAAAAAAAGTTAAAATCTGAAAATCGAACAGAAAATACATTGACAAAAAAAAAGACGGGAAAGGTCTAAATTAAAATAATATTTTGAGTTGGTTTTCATTCAAAAAAAATTAAAAAAAATAATTGAAATAGTAATTTAATCAAAAAATCACAATGTTTTTTTTTAAAACCTATTTTTCGGGCAGAGACTAATTAAAAAAGGAATGCCGGTAATGAAATGCGGTAATATTCAACGATTCAACAAAGCTAAATGTGAAAAGTGGTTTGAACAGCAGGCGCGGACTGAACAATTGAATCGTTCTGCGTAAAATCCAATCGATTAATTTGATTATCGAGAAAATTCGGACACAGATGACTGTAAATCATTGTTGTTTTAATATCATTATGTCCGAGAAGTTTCGATACTTCGTAAAGCCCGACGCCTGAATTTATTAAATGACTTGCGAAAGTATGCCGGAATTTATGCAAATCGCCTGTTATACCGAGTTTTAATAAAAAATATTTTATTTTTTCATAAACTCGCATATCCTTATTTCCTTCGGCGGTATGTATAACATATTCGGATTTTTTAAATTCTTTTTTATACCAATCAAGTAATATTTCTTTTAAATTTTTATTCAACGGTATTTTTCTGTTTGACATTTCTGTTTTAGTAGTGAATCCCTGCGTTGAAAATATTTTAATAAGATTATTTTCAAAATCTATATTTTCCCACTTCAAATTTTCCATTTCCTGCTTTCTGATACCTGTATATAATAATAAATTAATTATAATAAAATAATTATCCTTATTCCGCGCCGCGGCAAGCATATTTTTAATATTTTTGGATGAGTAATATTCTGTGGTATAGTTTTTTTTTCTTTAACGAACTTGACGATAACAGGACTTTCTTTAATTATTTGCATATCAACGGCAAACTTAAATAATTCTCGAATATACACAATCCGGTTATTCACGGTTTTAGGCGCGAATTGTTTTGATTGTCCGCTAATAAAATCAATAATCATTTTAGGCGTAATTGCATTTATTTCAATCTTATCTGAATATTTAGAAAAAATATAATCCATAAATAAAAAAATTCAGCTTGTTCTTTAGTATCAAAATCTTTTCTGATACGTTTTTTATTCAACCGAAAATCAATATACCAACGATTATTTTTTTTAAATATTCTCATAATAAAACACCTCATTTTTTGCCAAAGTGGACAAACTAAAATGTCCGCTTCCTGAATTTCCCCTGAAAATGGCCACTTCGATGTCCGCTTTATGTCCGCTTTGTTTGATTTAAGATGATGTTTTATGATATTATATGATAGGTTTGAAAAAATTAAGAATAAAATAATATTTCATTATTCCCTTGATTTTACCTATGTTTTGATGTGTTATGATGTTAAATGATTATATATGACGCTGGTTTTAAAAACCAGTGGCGGAGAAGCAGGGATTCTCTCATAGCCCTGTATTATATCCTTTATTTTCAATATGTTATTTCAAATTATTCAAAAAAATACCAATAAAAGTGTCCACTTTTTTTTAAAAAAATATTATTTTTATTCATTTTTTAATATATTTTAAAGTATTTTTTTATAATATTTTTATCGTTTCCGTTTTCAATTCCTTCTAAAATTTTATTGATTTTTTCTATGTCTTTTTTTTTATTTAATTTTCGTATCAGATTAATTTCCGGTCCATATTTATAAAATATATCAATATTATTTTTTTTATATTTTATCGGTTCGATTGTCTTATCAGTGTAATTCAGTCCTTTTAATTTTTCGATAAATTCGGTTTCGTCTATTCGGTTGCTTAAATAATCCGATTCCAGCGTTTTCCTTTCTTCTGTCCTTTGATATTGATTATTAATTACATCTTCGTATTTATTATATAATTTTTCTTTGCGGCCGTAGTTAGTAATTTTAGTAAACGGTATTCGAGCGGTTAATCCTTCCATATTATCATAGCGAAACGGGAAAGGGGATAATAATTTACCTCCCAGCCATTTCATAGTATCTAACGCCTGATCTGTTACATTATCGTATTCATTATAAATCGGCCGTCTAAAATGCAAATCCCGGTTGGCTAAAACTTGAAATACATCTTTGGCAAATTCATTAATATTGCCGCCTATAGGAGAATTGTCGAATAAATCCGTCGCTATATCCTTAATAAATTTCCCGCCTGATTGATGATCGGCAAATTCAATTATCGAAGTCATTAATTGATGTAAAGGCATACTGGCGCCGTCAATAGGTATTCTTATAAAAACGGTTTTATTATCGTCATTAACAAATAACGGCATAACATAATAATTTTTCCATTCGTATTCTGCTATATTCTTGTTTTCGTCATCGTCGTTTAATAATTTTATTAAATAATTCCATATAATACCGGAACCAAACATTAATGAGTATTTTAAAAATGCCGTAGCAGGAGATTTATAATAATCTTTTTTTATGGCAGATATTGCCCTCCTATAATCTTGCAGTTTGATGTTCCCAAAAAGGAAAAGAGAATTAATTACCGTTCTCTGCGATCCGCCGAGCATATAATCCGGAGAACCAAAATATGTTCTTGCATAATATCCTCTTAATTCTTTATCCTGAATATGGTCAAATAATTGCCAGCCCGCCGCTTTACTTGCATATTCTGTCATTGTATTAAGAATTTCAATTATTTTAAAAGGATTTTTGATTTTCGATTTTATAAACGAGAATATTTGATCTACGGTATTAATATCGTTAGGAATAGGAGGCATTTCATATTTTTCTTTTATATCAAATTTCAACAAAACCCGTTCATCTTCGGATATATCGCTTATTTCATTTAGTATTGTATGAGAACTTAATACTTTATTTTTAAACATTTCTTTCATCATATCCGAACCATCGCCGAATAAATATTTATATGATTCTTTTAATCCGGTTACATACGCTTTTGGTAATCTTATATATTGTTCTTTTGTCAAATTTGCATATTTTAAAGTATTGGTTAAATCTCTAACAATATTATTCGCTCCAAAAAATATATTATAATCAACCACTATTTTTTTAAATATATTTTGAAAAGACAACGCCCATTTCGTTATTATATTTAATTCAAATTTATTTAATGAATTATCAATTAATCTGTGAATATCATCCCGAATATAATACATTTTAAGTTCGCCGTTTTCCCATAATTTAAATATCTTATATCCGTTTTTTTCTTTAGGTTCCTTTATTTGAGTCTGAACAGTTTTCTCGCCTTCTTTTGTTTTTATTGTTTTTGGGTAAGATTCTCCAATAATTTCAAATTCAACCGGAAGAATTAAAATTTCCCTTTCAATTTCTTTTTCGTTTTTTATTAATAATTCGGAAATTGTTTTTATAATATCGTTATTCTTAAAATCATTATTCAACAAATTTTCGATTTCTTCTTTTGATAATTTATTTTTTCCTTGATAATTTCTAAGCATATCAATTAATGATATTTTGCAGAAATCAATCATTGTGTTTTTGAATTTATTTATTTCATTAAGTTTTGATTGTTTTACAATTCGTTCCGCTATAGTTTGAATTTCCATTCGCGCGGTTTTTTCGCTGCCTGTTCTTTCATAAAAGACCGTGGATTCACGTTTTAAATAAAAATCGTCTTTATCCAGAAGTTTATCTACAATCGATATCGGAACATAAAAAGGATTTCTATCAAGATATAATCCGGCTTCTTTTTCAGATATAATTCCGGATTCGATAGAATCCTGCAATAATTCATCGAAAATATTTTTTAATTTATCGGAAGCTGTTTTAAAATTATCGGATAGTTTTTGTCCGTAGTTTTTAGAAAAATTATCAATAATATCTTTCGCTAATTCCGGCGTTATACCCCATGGGTCTAAAAAATTTCTTTTTTGTTCGGCAATTCTTCGGGCTATAAGATAAGTTGTAAATAGCGCTCTGTTTTTCGAAGTTTTAAATAATTCTTTTATATCTTTTATTGAGTCTTTAAAATCTATTAAATAAGACTTTGCAGAGCCGGAATTATGATAAAAATTCGCTAATCTCGGCAGTATATTCAAATCATCCTCCAATCTGCCTGGTTTTATATATCCGATTTTTCTTAAAACTTCTCTGATAGGTTTAAACGAATCGATAAATTCTTCAGATAAGGATTTTTTATGAATTTTTTCAAGCCATTCCCGCGTTTTCTTTTTTTCTAATTCATATTGAGCTGTAGCGTTGACGGTTCTAATAACAGCCGAATCAATCCAGTCTGCAGTTCCGCTTTTTTTGGTTCTGCGTTTTCTCAACTCGTCTATTATTTCTTTTACGTTTTTCTTTTTATTTATCCATTTTTCAAAATGCCCGGTAAATATTGGAGAATGAAAATCGCATAATGCGGGATTGTTAAGATATGCGGAAATAAAATCCGCAAATAATTCTCTGCCTGCAAATCTTACATTTTTAATTTTTTGATTTTCTAAATCAAAAGGTTCCCAAATATATGATAATCTTGTTAATTCTTTTCTAATGTCTTTTTCTTTTATATAATTATACGCTTCCTGTTTGAATTCATATAATACTTTTAATCTTGATATTAAATTTTTTTCATTAATCGTTTGTTTTGGCAAGTAATCTATCAAATGTCCGATTTCATGAGCAAGAACGGTTTCAGGAGTGTATCCTTCAGGCGGATTTTCAAATAAACTTTTTACTATTTTTATTCGAGGTATTTCTTCGCCGTATTTATTGGTCTTGATTCGAAATTGTCCGAGTCTTTTTCCTTCTTTATCCCGCCCGATTTTATCAACATATTCAACTTCTATTCCGTAATATGAAGCTAATTCCACTAATTCGGGAAACGCTATTGACGGATGATTTTTATCGACATATGAACGGTATGCTTTTTCATCTTGATTTTGTTTGGACGTCGCAGTCTTATCGGATTTTAATGAATATAGTAAATTGTTTTCGTTTTCTGATGTGGAATTTTGGTTTGTTAGATTCCCGCTCTCTGGGAGATTCTGTCTAATCTCGCTTTTACTTCCGGACGATTCATATACGCGTCCCCTCTCCGAGAGTCCTCGTCCACTAACGCCTGCATCTCTGAGCGCGTTAAGCCGTTGAATAACCGCGGCTCTGTTTCCGATAATTGCATTGATTTCTGCGTTTGTGTGTTTTCTAATGTCATAGCCGATGTATTCTGATAATTGTTTTTCATTTTGGATGGCTCCTTTTGATTCTAATATAACATATTTCAGGAGTTCTGTCAAGGTTTTTTCTTGAATTTTTATTGTTTTTCCTCGTTTACTGAAACCAAGCGAGGTTATTAATTTTACATCGCCGCCCTGCGCTTTGATATGTTCGTAAAGCGATAATACCGTAGATCCTGATGTAAAATTATCGTCAACAATTACATATTGTCCGTTTTTATCAGGGATATTTCCTTCATAATCAATATTTTTTGTTGTTCGTTCAATTGTATGAACCCCTGTATTAGGAGTTCCGGTTTTAAAAATATTATCGACATAATTACCATTTAATTTTTTTGCTAATATTTTTGCAAATTGCGTTGGTAATGAGTTCATTCTTTTATTTTGTTCTGCATTAATTACAGGAACAAAATAAACGGATTTATTCGGTTCAAGCTTTGATTGTATTTCTCTTAATTTTTCAGGATGTTTTTCTAATAAAATAACGACTATTTCATTTGCTTTTTCAGCATTGCCTTGTTTTTTTGCTTCATTATATCCTTCCTGCTTCATTAAATATGGCAGATTGGTTAATGTCAGCGCTTCATTAAGAGATTCGGGCATTTGGTCAGTTGTTTGTGTTCTGTCTTTGGCAAGCGAAAAAACTATATCGCCATCGAAAATTTCTGAAAGTTGATTGTTTTGATTTTCCAATAAATCAATCGCCTGTTGAACCCTACCGTTAGCAAATAACACAATAGCGTCATTAACGTCGATTCCTTCACGTTCTTTGACTAATTGATAAGGTAGTAGCGCTTTCCGCTGTTCGGCTGTTAAATCGGCGCGGTATGCTGTTTCTCGCGCTTCCATTTCGCCAAGTAAACGCTCGTATTGTTGAAGTGGTCTAATGATTAAATCTAAATCTATAGAACGTTGTTTTTTATATAATTTTGATATTTCTTTAAACATTTTTTTATATTTTTCATTTTCATTTATTTTTTTTATAGCAGAATATAATTTTTTTTTATCATAATTTTTTGTATCTAATTTTAAAAAATCGTTTTTTAAAATTAATTCACCATTGATTATTCTTGTAAGTTCTTGTAATTCTTCCGGCATATTCTCAAAAAAAATTACAATTTCTTCTGCCATTTTCAACCATTTTTCTTTACCTAAATCTATATCTTTAAATTCTCTATAAGTACCACCTCTTCCAAAATCCTCAATTTCCTGAATAACATGTTGGATTTCGTGAAGGAATGTTTTTTTTATTTCTTCTAAATCTGATTTAACGCCAATTCTAAATTGATTATTTTTTGTATCAAAAGATGAATTGTATGATAAAATCAATGAAACATTATAATCTTTTAATTCAGGATATAATTTAAAAATTTGAGGGTTTTTAATTATGTTTGATAATTTTCCTACTTTTAACTCTTTATCTGCATATCCAAATTCTTTTAATTTTTCCCAATCAGGTTGGCGATTATATATATCTTCAAATGTTGCTGTTTTTTTTATTAAATTTTCTTTATTAATATTTAAAAAATCAGCAATCCAATCAATTGTTGATTTACCAATAGATGAAATATTATTACTATTAATTATTTCAAAATTTTTATCATCAATCTCATACTTCCATTTTCCATCTTTATCAAGATACCAGCCGGTAGCAAGGCGGATTTTTTCGCTGTTTAAATTTTCAGATTTCATTTGTTTAGCAACCTGCAAATTATCGGCGGCAATTTTCTTTTCTTCTACCGGCAAGTTATCAAGCGACCTTTCACCGACAAAAGAATACTTTATGTCGTTTGATTGAATATTTGTTTTTATTGTTTTGTTTAAATTCTGATTTTTATTTATAATCGTTTCCCTTGATTTTGCAAGCAGGTATTGAATATCCGCGTCGGTAAATTTTAATGACGGGAATATTTCGCGCAGGAGTTCGCGGATTTTAGCGATAACGCGCTGCCATAAATTAGGATTAATAGACGGTTTTTCTGCAAGACGCGCAAGATATTCGTCAGCCGCTGTTTTTCTGCCCTGAAAAGTTTTTAAATCTAAATTATATAAATCAGCCACATCGCGTAAGCCGTCAGCTCCGAGCGATTTGAATACCAGCGCAATTACAGTATCAAATCTGTCGCCAAGATATTCGCGTAAGCCGTAATGCCCGAGCGTTTCGTGATACAATACTTCCTGAGCGCGTTTGAATGAGTTTATATTATCCGCTATCAAATGTATTTCATTCCGTTTCGGGTCAAAAATGCCTTCGATATTTGAGAGATTATCTTTTGCCGCTAATTGATAATTCTGCGGTAAAGCTTTGGTTGTCTGATGAACAATTATTTTAGGTTTGTTTTTCCAGTTATTCGTTAATTGATTTAGTTTGGTTTCTAATAATTTTGCATTTACTCCGACTGTTTTGGGTATTGACGAATCGGAATAAGATAATTGCAGATTGTCATCGGCGTTAGACGGAATTTGCTCGTCAGGCGTAGTTTGGGTTTCTTGATTTGATTGTGTTTGTTGGGGTTCGGTTATGCTGTCGCGTGTTGTTTCTGTTTTTCCGGATTCAACGGAAACCGTCTCTGCAGTTCCGCTAGCGGTGGTATTACCCAACGGTCTTTGCGTTCCAATCGCGCTTTTTCGCACTCTTCCCAAAGCTTCCTTTGAAATGGTGTTACTGTTATTGATATTGTTCTTGACATTATCAAACAACTCCTTTTTATTTATATTATACAACACTTTTAGCGTATTGTCAAGGTCGAGGTTATATTTTTTCGCTAATTCATTTAATTCTAAAATCTTATCTCTTATTTCAACCAGCTTATCTTTTAACTTAAAATCTACATCTTTATACTCGTTGGAATTTTCATTTAATTGCAGAGAATTATTGCTTAATAAATGAAAGTCATATAATAAATCTTCTAATTTTGAGATTGCTTTTGTGAATTTTCCTTCGTTTAATTTTTGAATATCCGGCGCGTCTATTTCCGAGATTGTTTGTTTTTTCCCTTTGTCTTTTGCACCGTAAAGCCGCGCGTCAGCTTCGTTGAAATTTTTACCTACGCCTGCGCTAAAAAATAAATTTTCATTATTCAATTCATCGCTTGCGTTTTCCAATACAATATCGTTTTCCTGTAAATGCTGCTGAACTGATTTAGCGCTGACTTCGTTTCGCATTTCGTCAACAATATTTTTCAATTCCGTCTGCGTTAATCCGTTTCCGATTATTGCAATTTCCTCGCCGCCGAAGCGAACGCCTTCAAGCTTGCCTTTGTATTTTTCTGAAATTTTATTAATTACTTTACCTAATATTTCAAAAACGGCATCGCCTACTTCGTGACCGTATTTATTATTAAATCTGCGGAAATCATCTATATCCAATACTGCAATATTTTTGTTTTCAGCCGAAAAATCTTTTTCCGAATATTTATTGGCTATCCAGTAATTTTTATTTTTTAAACCTGTGGCAGTATCAGTATATGCTGTTTTTTTTAATTTATTGCGTTCATCAACGGACATATTATCCTTTTCATCATTCCATTGGCGGATAGTAGTTTTAATTTGTTCGTCTGAATATCCGGCGTTTTTGAGTTCGGTATTTGCAAAATCATTACCGGCATTTATACCAAGCGACATAAACTGATTTTTGAGATTATCGATTTCAACGTTTGCGGCTTGATTTACGCCCGTGTTGGTTTGAGGTATAGTTTGACCTGTCTCAAGGTTAGAAGCTGCGGTTGCGCTTGCGGGCGGTTGATTATTTAAAGAGTTCTTAATAACCGTAGTATTGGGTTGGTTTAATAATGCTTTTATTAAATCTCCGGTTACAGTCATATCCATTGTTTCGTCTTCACCGAATTCGTCCGGCTCCTGATTTTCAAGTATATGCGTTATTTCAAAAGTGTCGTCGTCATTAATTTTGTTAATAATAATTTTAGAATTATTTGCAATAATAGCGTCGCCTTCGTTTATCTGATTTATATCTTTAATATTTTCTTGAGTAAATCCAATGTTTTCCTGTTCTGGAATATTTTTATTGGATTCGGGTTCGTTTTCAAAATCGTCTTCAAATTCGTTTGTTTCAATTATTGAATCGATTTTATTCAATTCGTTTGCCGTTTCTTCTGCAGATTTATCTTTTTTCGTTTCGGGAGCCGTTTCCGTTGCAGGTTCTTTTTTGGCTTTATTTTCGGCTTCAAACATTTCAATGTTCAATTTATTATAAAGAACTTGTTTTGTTGATAATAAATTTATTTTTTCAAATTCCGGCGATAATCTGGTATTTGAATTTTCATATAATTCTTTGGTTTCTTCAAATGTTAAATTATTTATTATTTCATCTCTGCGTTTTAACAAATTATTTACCGCTTCAACCGCATTATTCCTTAAATCGGATAAATAAGCGTATGCCTCCGGATTTTCGTTTTGTTTTATTTTATTTATTTCTTCGGTTACTTTTGAAATATTTTTGATTAAATTCTGAAGATAATCGTCATATTCCGGCAAAATTTTTGACGCATCTTTAAACCATGCGTTTCTATCCATTGATATTTTAACATTAACCGCGGCGGCTGGAGCTCCTAAAACCATCATTGGACCCGCGGCGTTAATCATTTCCTCTCCCATAGATTTAATTACGCCTATTGCGGCTTCTCCAAATGTCCGTTTATCAATATTATGCGCGGCTTTTGCAAAGTATTTGGTATATTCTTCGATTCCGCGCTGTAGTCCTTCCTGAAATATTTCAATTGAGCCGTCTTTTAAATATTTTTTTAATCCGTATTCTTTTAACGCTCCCATAAAACTATTTTTAACAATATTATTTGAAATATTTTTAAATGCCGGAGTTAATCTTTCTAATTGAAGCAATTCGATACCGGAATAAAGCGGAGCTCCGGCTAATGAGGCGATACGGGCGGTTGTTTCAGGAACGCCGTCCTGTCTTAATTCAATATAAGTATCTCCGATAAATTGACCCGACCAATAACTGAATGCGCCCCCAGGTATTATTGAATTTACAGTTAATCCGTTTATCATATGCGGAAGCATTTCTATTGCTTGATGAGCAAATTTTGAACCGAACCAGTCTGATTTGATTGGGTTTTCAGATATGAATTCTTCATATAAATTTTTCGTTTCCATAACCTGTTTTTCATCGGTTATCCCTAAAAATGAACTTAATCCCAGAGCCGACAAATAAACCTGATCGCTTCCGCGTTTGAATGATTCCGCCGCGTTTTGAATAAACATCGGGTCTTCGTCAACATACCGTTTACCCAATTGATTGGATATTGATTTTGCTGATTTGATTATTGAATTTGAATATGCGGCTAAACCTATTTTGGAATTTAAATCTTCTAAATTTTGAGTGAAATTATTTTTTTTAGATTCTATGTCAATTAATTGATTATTTGTTTCAAATATCGCTTTATCAACTAATCCTTTATCATATTTGGGATTTTCCGAGTATTCAAACAATTCCGATAATTTTCCTCTTAATTTATTGATATTTTCGTCGTATTTATCCAATATTGTCGGTCCGGACGCTTTTAAAAATGTTTCGCGCCTTGCCGGTTCTGGTAATTTGTTTTGAATATTTTTATCCAAAGGCGCAGTAATCGGCTGAATGTCGCTTGAATCGGAAGCGGAGATTAATTGTAAATTGTCAGTCGAATCAAACAAATTCGGAATTACATATGATGATTTTTGTTTTTTTTGGTTGGGCTCATCGTCAAATAGATTCGGAATTACATATGATGATTTTTGTTTTTTTTGGTTGGGCTCATCGTCAAATAGATTCGGGATTATATAGGGCGATTTTGGATTTATATTATTCTTTAAATAATTGTTCATTATTTTATAACGCCTTTTTTTATTAATTGCTGTATTATAACATTACGCTGTTGTTTATAATATTGCATATTATCTTGAATTATTTTTTCAATTTCTGCGCTATAGGTTTTATTATCAATATTTGAAGCGGAAGTTTTTTTATTTTTAGTTATTATTCCCTTAATAACTTCTTTCATTTCCGTGTCGGTATAGTTTTCATCCGCTTTGTAGATTTTATTTCTGTTATCATATAAATCTTTAAGCGCCGGCGATAATTTAAGATTTAATCTAACTGCAAGCGGATACATTTCTTCAATTACTTCAATTGCTTGTCTTGAGTAATAATCTTCGAAATTAAATCTGTCTATTTGATTTACTAATTCATAATAAGCATTATTAAGATTAGTTACAACATCTTTTGAGGTTGATACTTTATTTAAATATCCTTTGTCGTCAAGGTCTTGGTTATTTTTAATTTTCATTTCTTTGGTTTCAAAAGTTTGAGGGGTTTGAGTTTTTGATTGAGTATTGTCCGCCACAGGAAAATGTTTTTGATAAACAGATTTATAAACAGAAGAAGCTTCATCGTATTCTTTTTGAATATTTTCCGGTATCGTTGAAGTTTTATATTTATCAATTGCAGATAGCGCGTTTTTCATCCGGTTTTCAGCGGCTTTAAGTTCTGCCGGAAGTTTATCGTTTGCCGTTAATGTGTTTTCGTGTTTTTCTTTCAGCAAATTAAGTTGTTCTTCCTGAATTTTTAAAGATTTGTCCGCGCGTTCATTGTCTTTAGCCATATTTATCTTGTTTGCTTCAAGTTGTTCTTCTTGAATTTTTACAGATCTTTCCGCGCGCGCGTCGTCTCTTACGATGTTGGCTTGATTGGCGTTTAATTGTTCTGTTTGAATTTTATTAGAATGAATATGTTCTAAATATTTTATTTTGTTTTGTATATCTATTTCCTTATTCTTAAAATCATTTCTGATTGATTTAAGTTCAAGGGTTTGTTGGTAAGTGAGATTATTTGAATCGGCATTATTTGTGTTGAAATAATCTTTTATTTTTTGAGAGAGTTCATTCGGAATGTTCGATAAGCCGTTATAAAATTTTGTTATTTCATTATTTATATCTTTTAATGACGACGATGCGTTAACAAGTATGTCTTCTCCCGATTCATTTTTTGAATAATATCCGTTTTCATAAATATCTCTTAAATTCGCATTTTCTTTTATTTTTCTCAAAATTTCACTTTTAGGTCTGTTTAAATATTCTGTATGTTCTTCCGCAGTTAATTCTCCGGCTTTAAATGCGTTTTCAACTAATAAATCGCGTTCTTTATTTTCTTTTTCCTGTTTTATCGTATTAGAACGCTGCAATAATGTTTCAAGGGTTTCTTCAGGTAAATTTCGTTCTTTTATAATTGACTCGAAATATTTTTTTCTTTCCGTTTCGGGAATATCAATTGAAGTTTCAATCATTTTATCAATTGTTTGACTGAATTGAACAAAATTGCCTAATTTCAACGCCCGTTCTTTATTTTCTTGAGTCATCATATTATCATAATTTTTTTCATACAATTGTCCGAGTTCAAATATATCTTTTAATTTAGCGTCTCTTTTGATATATGCTTCGATTTCGGATTCGGATATTTTATCGCCGAATGTCTGACGCAGAAAATCTCTCATTTGACCGGCTTCCTGTTTTTGAAGCTGCGCGCTTGTTTTATATAATTCGCGGATAAACGCCGCTTTATCATTAGCGGATATTTTTGAAACATCTAATAATTCTTTCCCTTCGGCGTCGTTAGCGTAATAATTTTTATATTGCTCTTTATTAAATCTTTTAGATAATAAACCCGGTAATTGCCGATTTATTAAATTAAATGTTTTTTCGTTTTCTTCTTTAAATGAATATTCCGGCGAAACATTAAATTTTCCCTGTATTATCCCTAATTTTTTCTTTAATGTGTCGTTATTATCCGTTTCATCAATCCAGTTTGCAAATCCGGCCGCGGTTATTTCATCGGAATTTTTTTTAAATTCAAAACGCGGAGTAAAATTTTTTTCGTATTCTTCGGCGGTTGTCCAAGTTTTATCCGGCTCCAGATTAGCCGCGTAATATCTGCTTTTTTGCTTTTTCAGATTTAAACGCGGAACAAAATTTTTTGATAAATCTTCCGATGATTCATTCGGATTATACTCGATTCCATTCTGGTCGTATAATGAAATTTTTTGTTTTCGTTCAAGTTCGTTTGCTATGTGTCTGACTACATCGTTTTCCTTCATTACTTCATAACCCTGCGGCAGTTTAATATTATTCTGCGCCGCAAGCAATTCGATTTTTTTCCGTTTATCGATTTGTTCGTTTTTTCGTTTTAATTCGTCATTGACTATATTTGAAACTGTTTTTGTAAAATCTTTTAAACTCATAATTTAACCTCGTTGTATTATTTATACGTTTATAGGTTCTTCAATATTATTTTTTTTCTTAAAAATATTATCCAGCGGCAGAATATAATTATTATCATTATCTTTTTTAAATAATAATTCTCCAAGACCGCCGAGAGCCGAACCTGTTGAATTTTCCGAATTATAAGCGTTCTTAACCTGCGCATTGTTCCATTCTCTGCCCGCAATAGCGGCTTCCTGCGCCGCGTTAAAATTAGCGGTCCATTGCAGAACGCTGTTATTAAACGCCAACGCCTGATTGTCTATATCAACCATTTTCCCCGCCAAATTTGCGCTTGCCGCCGCGTCTATATCAAAAACATCTTTAAATGTTGAACCAACCCTCAGCCCCTGCGCCGCATTTGCTCCGGTCAATATTTTATCCGTTTGCGTTTTTAATTCTTTCCGCGTAGTATCTATCGCCTGCTCTTTCTGGTCGCTTACCATTGTAGCGTCCATCATTTTTAAGTTCGGAGTTTCCGTTCGTTTCATTTTAGGAAGCGACGGTTCTTTATCTTTTGAAAATAAACTTGAAAGAGTTAATGCCCCGCCTACAATTTCGTTTATCATTTTTTTACCCCATTTGTTTAAAAATTTTTTCAAAATTCTTGTTTAAACCGTAAATATCGGTATTTTCTATATCGGTATTAATATTTACTTTCAATTCTTTTTTTATCATCTCGAATATTTTTTTTATATCTCCGGTTTCAGTCATACGCGGTATCTTCCGCCCGCTTTTCCGCCCGATTATATCAATCATAGCGTTTATTTTTCCGCTATCAAATTTATCAAGTATATACGGCGTTTTCATATTGACTTTTTAATCCTCATAATTTATTATTCCATTATGAATGAAATAATTTTTTTAATAAAAGAAGCCGACGAAGACGGCTATACCGCCGAAGCGCTCGGTCATCATATTTTTACGGAAGCCGATACAATCGACGAACTTAAAAATATGATTAAAGACGCTGTCGACTGTCATTTTGATTCTAACGACTTTACCACAACGCCCGCCATTCAGATCCGTCCCACACATATTTTTTATTTGTTCCTTTATGATAAAATTCTATTCCAGTATCGTCTCCGGTTTCCACATTAGGATAATTTTCAGCCGGTTCTAATTTTATCGCGTTTGTTTTTATTTTGTTTGATATTGTTACATAACCAAAATCAGAATAGTATATGGTTATATATGCCCTATATAAATTAAATGGTTCTTGACTATTAAATTGTTGAACCGCAATAACAAAACCAAAACTTTCACTTAAA
>Ga0209311_1001756_pt1 | contig 16861 bp, 15 predicted proteins | sample AD_UKC045_MetaG_FD_184417 | JGI IMG/M metagenome (GOLD analysis project Ga0209311, IMG submission 184417) | Active sludge microbial communities of municipal wastewater-treating anaerobic digesters from USA - AD_UKC045_MetaG (SPAdes) (version 2) | ecosystem: Engineered > Bioreactor > Anaerobic >... | reverse complement strand
CACGCTCCGTATACCTGCGAGATAAAGCAATTTGAATGGCTGTCGAAAATGATTGAAAAATACGGCGATTTGCTATATACGATTCATTTATGCGAAACCAGAAACGAATCGCAATCCGTAAAAAAAACGTTGGGATACGCCCCGGTTGATTTGCTGAAAAAGTTCGGACTTCTGACCGGCAGGCTATTAGCGGTTCACTGCGTATGGTTGACCGATAGCGAGATAGATTTACTGAAAAAACATCGCGTTAAGATTTCGTATAATCCTGAAAGCAATATGAAACTCGGTTCGGGCGTCGCTCCGATAGTAAAAATGTTGAAAAAAAAAATTACGATAGGAATAGGAACGGATGGAGCGGCGAGCAATAACGATCTTGATTTATTTTCAGAAATTGATTCCGGCGCCAAACTGCAGAAAGTAGCCAATATTAATCCCGAGTCTCCGTCCGCGGCGGATATGGTTAAGATGGCTACGATAAACGGCGCTAAATGTCTGGGACTTGATAATATAATCGGCTCTATAGAAGCCGGAAAACGAGCGGATTTAATAATTGTCGATTTGCAGCAAATCAGACTGAAACCGGTCTACGACGTCTATTCTCAAATCGTTTATTCAATAAACGGAAGAGATGTGACAGACGTGATTATAAACGGAAATTTCGTTGTAAAAAACAGAAAAATAACTTTTTTTGACGAAATTGAATTTTTAGAGTATCTCAATGATTTGAACAAAACGATTAATAAAAAACTCAAAAATATAAATTCCATAGGGTAGCGGAATAAACCGGATATGAAACAATTTATTTTTTTTTCGCTGAAATGACTTTATGGAAAAAACCGGTAAAATCCTTGACTATTTCAAAACCGTTAGAGGTTAGAATATTTTTATAATTAGGATACCACTCTTTAAAAAAATAATAATGTAAATCGAGTTCTTCCGCGTAACCTTTTAATCTGCTTTTTAAAAATCCGATATAAAAAAATTTGTATTTCGACAATTCCATAAAGAATTTTAAAAAAATTGTCGGAGCGGGTTCTTTTATGAAAATCATTCCGCCGGGTTTAATCAAATTTCCCGCTTGTTTGAAAATTTTGAACCAGTCGTTTAGCGAAGGAACATGATGAAGCATGCTTGAAAATATTACGACGTCGAGCGAACCGGTTGAAAAATGTTTGTCCAAATCCTCCGCATCTCCGCAAACTACAGGCATTCCTGTGATTTTTGCGGCTTTATAAGCCATTTCTTTACAGGATTCCAGACCTGTCAAATTTTTAAAACCGTAGGATTTCAAATGATTAATAAGATAACCCATTCCGCATCCGCAATCCAAAATTTTCGAGGTTTTATCGAGTTTAATTATGCCGGATAATTTGATGAAATTCTTTAAACTGAAATTCATCATCTTGTCGTTGCCGTCGTAAAGTTCGATTAAATTTTGCGAAATAATTTCCGAATCTGCCATTTGATTTCCTCCAGTAGGCTGTTATAAAATAATTTTATTTCAAAGTTTAATAATAATAATGATTTTGTCAATCGTTTTTAAAATATAATATTTATTGATTTATTTAATAAAATGGATAAAATATTAAATCAAAATTTATGTAAGAGAAACAATTGAAATGAACGAGATAAAAAAAGAATTTTTAAATAATTCATTTATAAATAAAGTTGGAAATTTGAATCCGGTTCTTGTGGAGGATAATTTATTAAAGATTCTGGCAAAAGATAAAAAGTCCGAAGGCGAACAGGAATTGAACGAATATCAGCGTTTTTTAAAAGAACGGCAGGGGTCGATTTACGGAGATATTATATTTTATCTGACCGGTTTAAGATTTTCGGAGGAAGAAGCGATTCAGAAATGGAACGAACTTTTAAAACATAAATATGAAATATCGACAAAACTCGGTAGGAATGTCGGAATAAAAGTTTCAGCGGTAGATTATTTTTATAATATAACCGGAGAATTAAACGATTTTACGGTAGTCGACAATAAGAATTTTGTCGACGCGAAAATCAAGACGATACTTGATTTGCATACAGGCGCCTTTAATAAAGATTTTTTGCTGAATTATCTTTCGGAAATCTGTTCGGTCGGCAAACGGAAAAATTATGTTTTTTCGGTCTTATTTTTCGATATAGACAATTATAAAAAATTTAACGATACCTTTGGACACATACTTGGCGATTATTTATTGATTAGTCTTGTGAATTTTCTCAAGAAAAATTTAAACGAGGACGATTTGATTTTCCGCTTCGGCGGCGAAGAGTTTGTTGTTTTTTTTCCGAAACTCGACAAAAAAACGGCGTTTGAAAAATCTTCGGAATTATGCCGTTTGATATCCGAATATAATTTTCAGACCGAATTGAAAACCGATAATCCCGTCGGCATAACAGTCAGCGGAGGTCTGGTAACTTTTCCGGATAACGGAACCAATCCCATAGAATTGCTTGAACTTGCAGACGGTTATTTATACAAGTCGAAACGGTTCGGGAAAAACAGGATTTTAATAGACTGATTGATTATGTTTAACGTTTCCGATAAAAAAGAAAAAGAATTAATTCGGAAGATGAACGAGCTGGAAATATTCGAATGCGATATTGAAGAATCGTTTATCAAATCTTCCGGAGCGGGCGGTCAGAAAATAAACAAGACTTCGAGCTGCGTTTATTTATTACACGCTCCCACCGGAATAAATGTGAAATGTTCGGCTTCACGGAGTCAGTCGCTTAACAGATATTGCGCGCGGCAGATTCTGTTGAAAAAAATCGATTGTTTGACAAACGGGAAAAAAAGCGAAGAAAAACAAATAATTGACAAAATAAGAAGACGGAAATACAAACGTTCAAAACGCGCGAAAGAAAAAATTCTCGCGGATAAAAAACATAGAAGCGTTTTGAAAAAAAACAGAAATCAATTAAATTTCGATTAGACGGAATTATGAGAATAATAGGATATAATTTAGAAGAAAAAATTTTTTCTCCGGATATTGACAGAAAATTTTTATCGGAAAAATTGGGCGATAAGGATTTTTTGTTTTGGGTTGATATTTTTACGCCGACTCCGGAAAATATGTCCATACTGAAAGACGTTTTTAATTTTCATTTTTTGGCTATTGAAGACGCCACCAGTAAAATTGAACGCCCGAAAATGGACGAGTTTGAAAACTATATTTTTCTTGTTATGCAGGTTCCGCTGGAAATATCGGCAAACAAAAAACTTGAAACCGGCGTAATCTCGATTTTTCTTGGAAAAAATTACGTCGTGACGGTTCACGAAATGAATTTTACGCCCATAAAAAAAATCTTTAACGATTTCATCAAAAACCGGAATATTGACTGCATAGATTCGGGGGATTTGCTTCATACGATTCTCGACACTTTGATTGATTACAGTTTTCCAATAGCCGAAAGAATTCATAAAAACATCGGCGTAATAGAAGAAAAAATACTCGACAGTCTTGATAAGAATTCAATTTCGGAAATTCTGATTTTAAAAAGAAATCTCTTGCTTTTTAAAAATATTTTGAAACCGGAAATTACGCTGCTGAAAAAACTTGAACTTACCGATTTAAAATATATTTCTGAAGCTATGGAAATTTATTTTGGAGACATAGTCGACCACAGCGAAAAAATTTACGATATGATAGAAACCTGTTTGGAATTGATTGAAAGTTTATATCAATCGTATCAGGCGTTAATGGATATCCGCAGAAACGATATAATGAAAATGCTTACGATTATATCGGTTATTTTTATGCCCCTTACTCTTATATCAGGCATTTACGGAATGAATATTAATCTTCCGTTTCAAAATTCCGAACACGCGTTCATTATAATAATGGAAATTATGCTTTTCATAATACTTGTAATGATGATATTGTTCAGAAAAAAGGACTGGTTATAAAAATCAATGGACAATACGGCGGTTCTTCTTGAAAATATTTCTAAAAAATTTAAAGTTTTTTACGAGTCTCCGGCTTTAATAAAAAACATTCTACCTTTTTTAAAAACGCCCGGGTCATACGATACTTTATGGTCGTTGAATAATATTAGTATGCGGCTTGAAAAGGGAAAATGCTACGCATTAATTGGCAGAAACGGCTCGGGAAAAAGCACGCTTCTACAAACCATTGCCGGCATACTGACCCCCAATTCGGGAAAACTTACGGTATCGGGAAAAATCTCGACGCTGCTTGAATTATGTTCGGGATTTCATCCTGAACTTACCGGCAAGGAAAATATATATCTTAACAGTTCTATTATGGGAATGTCCAAAAAAGAAATCGTTAAAAAAATGGATAAGATTCTGGAGTTTTCAGAGCTTGAAAAATTTATAGATTCCAAAATCAAAATTTATTCTGCCGGTATGTTTATGCGTCTCGGTTTTTCAATAGCGATTCAACTCAATTTCGACATATTTTTATGCGACGAAGCGATAGCTGTCGGAGATATGAAATTCCAGCATAAATGTTTTGATAAGATTATTGATTTTAAACGGATGGGAAAATGCATCGTGTTTGCTTCTCACGATTTGAACGCGATTTCAAAAATTGCGGATTACGTATTCTGGCTTGAAAAAGGAATTATAAAAGCCGAGGGTCCGGCAAACGTTATCACGGAAAAATATTTTAATGAGAATATTTGAGCGGTATTTATGGGCGATAAAATTAAAATTCTTCATATAACAACAGACAGCAAAATAGGCGGAACGGAAAAAATGCTTGTTTCTCTCGCCGAACATTTTGACAGAAACAGATTTGAAATGGTTTTTGCGACTTTAATTGGAAAAGGCGGGCTATTAGACGAATTATCAAAACGAAACTGCCGCGTCTACGGATTGCAAATGCGCAACAAGCTTGATATGATAAAAATTTTGAAACTATATTCCATTATAAAAAAAGAAAAACCCGATATCGTCAATACCTATCTTTATCATGGCGATCAGGCTGGACGCATACTCGCTAAGCTGGCTGGAGTAAAAAAAATAGTCTCGTCTTACAGAAGCCCGGATTACTGGAAAAAAAAACGTCATATAATTCTCGATTCGTTCACCGCAAGATTTGCGGACGCATTTACGTCAAATTCTGAAATCGTGAAAAACGTAGTTTCTGAAAGAGAAAAAATCGATAAAAATAAAATCAAGGTTATTCCCAACGGAATTAAACTTGAAAATTATAAAATTGACTTTGAAGAGAAAAAAAAAGAAGCGCGCTTATTAAAAAAAAATTTCGGCATTCCGGAGGAAAATCCGATTGCCGGAATAGTGGCGAATCTTACTCCGGTAAAAAATTATAAATTGTTTATCGATATTTGCGCGGGATTAAACCGGAATTTTCATAATATTTCTTTTGTTTCAATAGGTTCAGGTCCTGAATTGAAAAATATCGAGAAATACGCGTCTGAAAAAAAAGTCGGAAATATAAGATTTTTAGGGCATATTCCCGGCGTAAGAAACGTTTTGCGGATGTTTGACGTTTTTGTTCTTACGTCTTTGTGGGAAAGCTCTTCGAGAGCCGTTCTTGAAGCTATGGCGGAAGGAGTTCCGGTTGTAATACCGGACGTAGGCGGATTGACGGAACTCGTTTCTGATTTTGAATCCGGTTTTTTATGCGGAGTATCGAACGACTGCGGCAATCCGCAGGATGAATATACAGAAAAAATATCTATGCTTATCAACGACGCGGAATTAAGAAAAAAGTTTTCTGAAAACGCTCTGGAAAAAGTAAAAGAGAATTTCACAATCGAAAAATTTATAAAATCAGTTTCGGAATTTTACGAGTCGGTTTATAGAAAAAACTGATTTAATCAGGAAACAAATTAATTGATGAAAAATCCAAATATTAAAAAAATAAAGGTTTTTGAAATAGTTACAAGACTTAACATCGGCGGACCTGCGGTAAACGTGATTTATCTTGCCGCTTTGCTTGATAAATCGAAATTCGACGTGAAACTTATTACCGGCAAAGAATCTGAAGCGGAAGGCAATATGTTTTATTTATGCGAAAAGAAAAACGTCGAATATATTTTTTTAAAACGGCTTCAGCGGGAACTTGATTTTTTTAAGGATTTATCCGCGTTAATCAAATTAATGATTTTAATGATAAAGTTCAGACCCGATATTGTGCATACGCACACGGCAAAAGCTGGAACTCTCGGTAGAATAGCGGCAGTATTGACTTTCAGAAAAAAAATAGTTCACACTTTTCACGGTCATATTTTCGACGGCTATTTTTCAAAATCAAAAACTAAATTTTTTACGGTTATAGAGCGGATTCTTGGAAAATTTACAGACAAAATAATAAGCGTAAGCGGCAAGCAAAGAAAGGATTTTGTCGATTTGAAAATCGGCGGGTACGATAAAATAATAAATATTCCTTTAGGGTTAGAGCTTGACGATTTCGCCGAATCCAAAAAATACAGGACAGCAATGCGGAAAAAATATGGAATTGCCGACGATAAAATCGTTATAAGCATCATAGCCAGAATCGTTCCTATAAAAAATCATATTCTCCTTGTTGAAGCCGCGGATTTATTGAAAAAACAGTTCGGCAATTTCAAGGTAATCGTTGTCGGCGACGGTTATTTAAAACAAGAATTAAACGATTTGATTTTAAAGCGCGATTTAACTGAATATTTCGAGTTTGCCGGATTTTCCAACGAACTCGAAAAGTATTATGGAATGAGCGATATTGTCGCGTTGACTTCGTTGAACGAAGGATTGCCTACCGTTATTATTGAAGCTATGGCCGCCGGTATTCCCGTGGTTTCAACGGACGTAGGCGGAGTATCCGATTTGATTAAGGATAACGACACCGGGCTACTCGTCGAATCAGGCAACCCAGAACGTCTGGCTGAAAAACTTTATTTATTATGCTCGAATCCGGATTTGCGGAACAGACTTGGCAGTTCGGGCAGGAATTATGTTTTAAATAAATACACAATTAAAAATTTAATATCTAATTTCGAGGAATTATATCAAAATCTTGTTCGTTTTTAATTGACAAATCGAATTAAATTTATTAAATTCGTATAGAAATAAATATGAAACGGTTATTATATTCGGTATTTTTTTTTTTAATGGGTTTAACCGGTATTCTTTTTTTTATATCGGAAAAAGACAATTCGTTAACTCAAATTAATATTTTGTATTTTAACGATACCGATTTGAATTCAAATTATTTCCGGCATAAGCAAAATTATATTTTTAAAAATTATTCCGCTGAAAACAGCGTTTTGTTTTTTCCGGACGCGCATAGAAAATTAAAAATCGGTTTAATGGAAAAAAATAAACCGGTTAATATGGTATATGAAAAAAATCCCGTTTTGAATTATATGGATTTCAGCGGAACGGTTGAAATAAAAACCGATTCCAATTTTAAAATTAATTCCAGAGCGATTCAAAAACAAAATTTGATTTTTTATATGATTGAAATTATCGCAGATGAAAAACGTCCGGAAACGGTTTCAAAAAAGTCTTACAAGGAATTATTGATTAATTCCGTGAAAGAATCAATTTATTCGGATAATGTTCAATATGATTTTCTGATAGTCGCCGGCAACGTCTCGTTTGAAATGGTTGGAAATATCTGTAGGAGTATCCCTGAAATCGGATTGTTTATTTGGAGAAATAAAGAGTATGAATTGCATAAAGAAAAAAAAATCTGGTATGGAATATCCGTCGTAAATTCCGGAATCGATAATCAATATATTGGAATCACAAAACTTTTTTTTAATAAATTCGACAAGAGCTTATCGGTTATGAATACTTTTTTAGAGGAAATAGAATTGTGAACGGCGGAATTATAAAAAAAAAAACTACGCCGGCAGTTTCGTTTCTCTCAAATATATCGGGTTATTCGAACCTTGCCGTTTATTTAAATCTTGCGGTTTTTATATTAAGCGTCATAATTTATTGGAGAGCGGCGGCGGCATATTTTGTCGCCGACGATTTTTTTTACATATTTCAGAGAAATAATCTCAAACATTATTCTCCCTTCACTCATTTTTTTTATCAGCCGGTTACGCTTCTCGTATATTTTTTGAATTATTTCTGGGCGGGATTGTCTCATTTCAGATATCATATATTTCTTATAGTTTTAAACGCCTTAAACAATGTTCTTTTTACTAATATAGTTTATTTATTGACGAAAAATTTATTCCGGACTTTTATTATAGCCGTTCTATCGGCGGTCTATTATTACGCCTCGGATAATGTTATCTGGATTAATTGTTCAAATAATGTTATATGCGCATTTTTTTATTTTTTAACCGTAATCGCCTCGATAAAATATAATTTGAAACGCGGGTCTTTCTATTTGACGGTTCTAATAATTTTTCTAAATCTCGCCTTATATTCCCGCGAGATGGGAGTATCGCTGTTTTTACTCCTGATAATAATCGACGCAATTTATTTTTTTGATAAAAAAAAAATAAAAAACGAATTGAAATTCTTTTTAAAAAAACAGTGTCTGATTTTTTTATTCGGTTTTATATATATTCTTGTTATGGCGTTAGGACCGTCGTTTAGATATAATAAATTAAGTTTTGACAGAGGGGCGTATGAACTTGTATTTGACCTTAAAACCATAATAGTAAATATTAACTGGTTTTTTTTCAGAACTTTCATACCCTTTTCATTGGGTTCGCATTTCAAACTCGATTTGCCTCATAATATCATTCAGTTCATAAGATTCAATTACATTTCGATAATTATACCGGGAATTTTATTGTTTATAATAAGGAACCGGCATTACTATTTTGGTATTTTGTGGGTTCTTATTACGTCTGCGCCTTATCTTTTGCTGAATATTTATTTTGTTCATACCGGCGAACGTTATTTTTATCTGCCGCATTTAGGACTTGGGTTCATACTTGTTGGAATTTGGGTTTATCTTCAAAAATTTTTGAACGGCTGCATTTTAAAAAAAGTTTTAAAAATTTTTGTAATGATTTTGTTAACCGGATATTCCGCAGTTTCGATTATTGGAATTCAACAAAGAATTTCATATTGGATTGACGCGGGTAGTATCAGCTATAGCTTTATATCTGAAATAAAAAAAACGTTTTCGGACATTCCGGACAATTCCGTTTTGTTTATAAAAGACATTCCAAGATGGAGAAATAAACAGCCTAAACTAATAGTTTTAATAACAGGCGCTTCGTTTGCTTTGAATTTATACTATGATAGAAAAAATATTGAGGTCATTCCTTACTGGGAAGACGATAAAAATAACAGAAATAATTTTTTTGAAAAAAATTTAAAATTCGATTACTATTCTGTTTTAGAGTATAAAGACGGTAAAATTTTAGAATGGAACGTCGCTGATCCTTTTCATTCGCGGATTCAAAATTTCGCCGAAACCGGAAGTGTGAAAAAATTAAAAATGGAATTTAACCCCGAAAAATTTTTGGAGTTTTAGCGTCTTATCGACTATTATATTAAGCCGAATTTCAGAAAAAGGATTGAAACCTTTTTTTATGTAACCCTTTTCCTGTGAAATTCGGATTATGGTTTGAAAAATTACGGAGGAAAGAAAATTGATAACTGTTTCTAATTTAAGCAAATATTACGGAAGTCAGGTTTTGTTTGACAATATAACATTTACAATTAATAAAAAAGAAAGGATTGGAATAGTAGGCAGAAACGGACACGGAAAATCTACGTTGTTCAAAATTATTTTGGGAATTGAAGAATCGGACTCTGGGAAGATTTCAGTTCCGAATAATTACAGAATAGGCTATCTTGAACAACATATAAATTTTAAGCGCCCGACTCCGTTGGATGAAGCCTGTCTGGGACTGCCTCCAAGCGAAGAGCATAATATTTGGAAAGTAGAAAAAATACTTACCGGACTTGGATTTTCAAAAGATGATATGAGAAGACCGATTAATGAATTTTCAGGCGGCTATCAGGTAAGAATAAACCTCGCTAAAACTCTTATTTCGGAACCGGATATGCTCTTGCTCGACGAGCCCACCAATTATCTCGATATAGTTTCCATCAGATGGCTGACGAAGTTTTTAAATCAATGGCAGAATGAATTGATGTTGATAACTCACGATAGAAATTTTATGGACGGAGTGGTTACTCACATCTTGGCGATACATAGAAAAAAGATTAAAAAGACCGAAGGCGATACTGAAAAAACTTATTCGCAAATTTTAAAAGAGGAAGAAATCTACGAAAAAACCAGAATCAACGATGAAAAAAAACGCAAAGAAACCGAGTTGTTTATAACCAGATTCAGAGCCAAAGCGAGATTGGCGAATCTTGTTCAGTCTCGAATAAAAAGTCTTGAAAAACAGGAAAAATTCGAGAAACTCGATTCGATAAAAAACATAGATTTTTCTTTTACAAACAAGGAATTTCCGGCTAAAAATATGATGGAAATCGAAAATGTTTCTTTTTCATTCGATAATGGAGAAAATATTCTTATCGATGATTTTTCCATAACAATCGGGAAAAACGATAGAATCGGCGTTATAGGCAGAAACGGAAAAGGAAAGACCACTTTATTAAGATTGATAACTGGCGAATTGTCTCCGCAGTCGGGCGCGATAAAAAAACATCATTTGCTTGAAACAGGTTATTTCGGTCAGACAAATATAATGCGGTTAAACGAATCCAATTCGGCTCTCGACGAGATTATGAACGCGGATCCCGATTATTCCATTCAAAGAGCGAGAAATATTTGCGGAGCTTTAATGTTTGAAAACGATAACGCTTTGAAAAAAATTTCCGTTTTATCAGGCGGCGAAAGAAGCAGGGTTCTGCTTGGAAAAATTCTTGTTACTCCGGTCAATATGCTTCTGCTTGACGAACCCACAAATCATCTTGATATGGAATCCTGCGATTCGTTAATAACAGCGCTGGATTCTTTTGACGGAGCCATTTTGATAGTAACTCATAACGAATTATATTTGAACGCCATAGCTAACCGGTTAATCGTGTTTGACCGCGGAAAAATAAGCGTTTTTAACGGCGGTTACCAGTATTTTCTTGAAAGCGTGGGCTGGGAAGACGACGGCTCAGATAAAAAATCCTTAAAAAAGAAAAAAGAAAAAATCGAATCGGCGGATGAAATTAATTCGGCGAAAGAAGCCGTAAAACTTAAAAATGAAATGCAAAAAGAAAAGAATAAACTGATGCGGCCGGTTGAAAACCGAATCAAGGAACTTGAAAAAATTATTAAATCGCTTGAAACAGAGTTGAACGATAATTATGAAAATCTTGTGAAAGCTTCGACTGAAGGCGCGGCTGATATAATCGCTTCGATATCAAAACGAAATCTTGAAATACAATCGTTGATTGAAAAAAATTACGAGATTCTTTCGCAAGAAACCGAATTATACGATTCGATGAAAATTCAATAAACGGGGATAATGCCTTAGACTTTTCCTAAGCCTAATTTCATCGGAAAAGGATAACAGCATAATTTACTCATAATCCTTTTCCGGAATTTCGGCTTAATCATTAGAAAACGCTTTGCTCTTTTTCGTTTTTTACCTCAAATTTAACGAATCTAACGAATCTGTTATGTCATCATTTTTTTACTTTTCAAAATGATAATACCCTACTTTCGCTTTGAACCGAAACAACCTTTTTGTCTTCACAGCCTTAGCGTTAAAATAGCGTATGTATACAAACGGATTATTTCAAGAATCTTTCCATATTAAAAATCGTGAATAAATGTTGCTGAGCCGGCATAGTGAACTTATTTACCGCTTTACGCGAAACAGTTAAGTCTTCAAGAACGAGAACGAGTTGTATGCTTTCCAGCATTTCTTTTAGTAATACGGCATTTGCGGAATATTCGGATTTTGAGTCTTTAAATTTTTTCTCGATAAGTTTTAAAATGGTTAGAGCCATTAGATTAACAAAGGCTTGAACCATTAATTTGGAATCGGTCCAAACCCAATTTGGATGAAACATTACGCCCGACGGGCATTTCAATATTTTATGCAGTTCGTCAATTTTATTTTTACCATGATATAATTTAATGATTTCGCTTGGTTCTAAAGAATCGTCCGATGAAAATAAAATTGTTTTTCCAAAAGTTTTCCGTTCGTTTTCCAATGCTTCGTTATCAAATTCAATTGATAATTCCGGCTTTTTTTCGGTTTCTCTAATTATTTTAACTTTTAGTATTTTCTTTGCCGGATTATATTGCGTAATATTTTTTTCAATATAGTTTTGCAGTTTTTCATCTGTCAGATTTGTCTTATACTCTTCGGTAAGTTCGTCAAAATAAAATTTAATTTTTTTTGTTAATTCTTCTATTTTTTGATTTAATTTTATTTCCTGCCGAATCGCCGATGATTTATGATATGTTACAACAATTTTTTGTTTTTTTCCAAACACTTTTTTTTCGTTTGAATAATACGCGTAATCGCTCTTTTTGTCTTTAAATTTTTTTAACGGTATATCCATTAATTCTTTATGCCAATCCTGTCGAAGAGAACCGACTACCGAAACTTTAATATTATTTTTTTGGGCGGCGGCTTCCATTTCATTATAATTGTCTTCCGAATTATTCCCTTTATCGTAAGATACGAATAATTCATCCGCGTTTTTATATACTGCCGCATACTGTCCGATTACTTTTGTAATAAAGGTTGGAAACAATGAAATATCATTATAATTTCCCTTATAAATTTCATTTACCAATGGAATTTCATACTCGGCTGTCGCCGCGATGCTTAAAGTAATCTGATTTAAAAAATTTCTTCCGTCTTTGTTTTTGCCTCTTGCGCAAAGCAACGTCTTGCCGTTATTATTATCTATATAATTATAAAAATTCGTCGAGTCAATATATAAAAATTCGGAATGTAATTTTTCTTTATTCATCAACGCGTTTAAAAAATCTTTTTGAAAATCATCTATGTTCTTGTTTTGACCGAATTCCGCTTCCAGTTTTTCAATCTGCTTTTGGGTTTCTTCAGTTAATTCCTTTTTCTTTAATTCTGTTATTTTATCGCGTTTTACGCTTATCGCTTTTTCGCTTATTATTGAATCGTATGCTTTCCAATAATTTTGCGAATTGAATTTTGACGCGTCAAGTCCGTAATGTCGTTTCAATATACTTTTATTTATAAAATCCTCTATCTTGCTTTTGGGCTCCGCTTCGTGAAGCCGGTGAATTATCGCGGCTAATAGATAATCGGCGGTGTCAACGCCCGAAAAAGAAGCGGGGAAATGCTTTCGCAGCAGTTCTCTGATTTCAAGCCGCTCAATAACTTCAATCGCGGCGGCTTCTAATCCGAACCGTTCAAGTTCAAATTCAGCCGGTTTTGTTTTATCGCTTAGTTTAGCCAGAACATTCTCTAAAGTTCCTAAATATTTATTCTCCGTTATGACTTCGCTTTTTCCGGTGTTACGCGTTTTGCCCGAATTCTTTTTATTAGTTTTAACGCGGTAACAATTTTTATACACAACATACTTTTTTTTGCCTCTCGTAATCGTATTTATTGAACCCGACATGGATTGCCTCCTAAAAACAGACGAAAATTATATTTACTACAATATATCACAATTTTCAATATTTATCAAGTATTATTTTAATTTTTTTATTCACTACACTATAGATTCAATATTTTACCGTATTATAAACGCTTTATTTGATTTTTTTGTGGCTTTTAGTTAAAGTCGGGTCTTAAAACGAATAGACAAGCGTTAAAATTTTAAAAATATAAATATACCATTCCTAAAATTGAAGAATTGCCTAAATATTTACAAACTGCTGGCAAAAAAATTTTTTTTTAATCAAATAATAAACTGCAAAAGTATGGCGTAAAGTGGAGGGGGATATAGATTTATTCAAAATTTTATTACCTGTTTTTTGTATAATATTGAAAACTTTTTGACGGTCTAATTTTTTATTAATCGGCATAGTTATTAAATATTCAGTTTGATTATTGATTAATTGGTTATAAATGCAAAGCATTTTATAAGTATTGTCCGGTATTATTACGCTCCGTTCTTTATCGTTTTTGTCTATAATTCGTAAATAATAAACGCCGTTATTATTTATTACATTATTTTTTTTAGCGTTTATTAATTCAGAAACTTTTAAACCTGTCTTAATTAAAAAATTAAAAATCAAATGAATTTGAAAAAATTTTATATTATCGGATTGTTTAAATTTATCGCTAAAATGATTTAATATTTTTTCAATTTCCGGTTCCCTTAATAAATCGTCTTGATTAATTTTTCTTTTTATATCCTTTCGCAATAAATGCTTTTCAATTTTTGACAAAGTATTAAAAGGCGATATAAAATTTTTATTTATTTTTTCCAATTCAAGCATTAAATTGCGTAAAGCCATTATTTTTGAACGAAAAGAATTATTTGAATATTTTTTTTCAAGTTCGGCGGCGTATCTGATAATATCGGTTTTTGAAATATTAATTATTTCATTCATTCCAATATTCATAAATTTTAAAAAATCATTTAACGCTAATTTATAAACAAAACCTGTATTCGGGCTTAATGCCGCATAATATTTTTTCAAACTCATTTCATAATTAATTTTATTTTCCATTGTCTAACCCCTCTCTTTTAAATAGTTCAATCCCCTATACGCCGGAAGCGTCTAAAATAAAAATTTATTAATCCAAAAATAAAAAAAACTAGATCGGCTCTGATTACATTCAATTATTAAAACGGTTTTACTACGCCGTAGTAAATACGTAGTAAAAATTAGTAAAAAGTAGTGAAAACTAATGAAATTCAAAAAAAATCTTGACAAACGAAATACTTTAAATATAATATCAGAAATTCAATTGAAACCCTTGATTTTTCAAGGTATTTGAGTATTTAAGCAAATCAATAAAACAACGCGGAGAAGTGGCCGAGCGGTTTAAGGCGGCGGTCTTGAAAACCGTTGAGGGCGATGAGTCCTCCCGGGGTTCGAATCCCTGCTTCTCCGCCACTACTTTTAACAAACCATAAACACATTATATCATTTAGTATCATTTAATATCAAAACATAATAAAAAATAAGGGTTTGGAATCATTAAATTTTGTTCTTGCTTTTTACGGAAATGTCATTTAATATCATCTAAAAACATCTAATATCAAAACAAATGGACACTTTTGGACACTTAAGTGGACACTTTTATATAAAAATTTCAAAGATGGACACTCAAAAAGTGTCCACTTAAAAAAAATGGTGATATTTATGGGTATTATAAAGAAAAACGGTAAGTGGATTGTTGATTATCGTATTGAAAAAAAAAGATTGAGGAAATCCTTTAGTAATAAAAATAAAGCCGAAAGTTTTTATTATTCAATTAAAAATCAAAAAAACATACAATCAGTTAATGATGAAAATTTATTATGCGAATTCATTGAAACTTATAAAAATTATAAATTCCCGAGCGTGTCCGCCGGTTCGCAAAAAAAAATAAAAGCTAATTTACAAATATTTTTAGATTATATTAAAAAAAGCTTTTCCGAAAAAATAAAAGTAACAGGTATAACTCCAAAAATTCTGATTGATTTTATAAATGAACAAAATAAAATATTTGCTCCCCAAACTATTAATAATAGAATTGTTTATATCCGCGAATTGTTCAAGTTTGCCGTTGATATGCAAATCATAACTGAAAATCCTGTTATAGTTAAATTTGTAAAAGAAAAGAAAATATTACCCGATTATTATTCAAAAGAAGAAATTGAAAAAATGATTACCGCGGCAAAAGGAAAAATGAATTATTATGTAATTATAAATCTTCTTTTATACACGGGGATGCGAAAGCAGGAAATGGAAAATTTAAAATGGGTTCATATTGATTTTGAAAAAAATATTATAACTATATTTTCATCAAAAGATTTTAAAACTAAAACTTCAAGGTCCAACAGGAATATTCCGTTAAATTTGAATTTAAAAAATATATTATTGGATTGGAAAAATAAAGAATTAAAAAAATCCGAATATGTTATACATACAGCCGAAGGCAATAAGGATATGCGAGTTTATGAAAAAATAAAATATTTCCTTTTAAAACTGGGGATAACGGGCGATCTGCATAAATTCAGGCATACTTTTGCGAGTCATTTGATAAATTCAGGCGTCGGACTTTATGAAGTATCAAAATTATTAGGACATACCGATATTAAAACAACAATGATTTACAGTCATTTGTGTTCCAATTTTCTTGATAACCAAATTAATAAATTAAATTTTACGCAGTCCGCGCTTGCTGTTCAAACCACTTTTCACATTTAGCTTTGTTGAATCGTTGAATATTGCCGCATTTCATTACCGGCATTCCTTTTTTAATTAAACGCCGTATTGTTGTTTTTGATTGAATTTTAAAAATTTCAATAAATTCTTCCGTAGTCAAATATTCTGCGTATGGCATAACTCACCTCTAACATATAATTTATATAATTCGCATATATAACATTGCCGGTCATAGCCGGAACAGATCCAATACCACGGGCAGCGCATCATTTTTTTCCTAATAACATAATTTTTTCAATAACCTCAATACCATTTTCGATTATTAGCTGCTGCAGAAAATACGGAAAAATTTCACAAATTGTTTCGATTGAAAATTCGCGCGCGAAAGTATGTCCTGAATAATTCAGATAAAAATGTATTAATTCATGTAAGACAGTTATAAAAACATTTTTATTTTCAACATATATTTCCGGCGGTAAATAATTCAAATGCCCGGTAAGCTGCGGGTTTAAATGTTTTATATTTTCGTCGATTATTTGAATTGTGATTTCGCGCGATAATAGTTTAAGCCGTAAATAATTTCAGACAACCCGAAGTCAGGGGAACGAATCTGATACCATATTGAAAAAAAGCCGCAGGTCAGTACCGGGGAAAACAGTTTCAGTTTCATTTAA
>Ga0209311_1001755_pt1 | contig 16862 bp, 29 predicted proteins | sample AD_UKC045_MetaG_FD_184417 | JGI IMG/M metagenome (GOLD analysis project Ga0209311, IMG submission 184417) | Active sludge microbial communities of municipal wastewater-treating anaerobic digesters from USA - AD_UKC045_MetaG (SPAdes) (version 2) | ecosystem: Engineered > Bioreactor > Anaerobic >... | reverse complement strand
CTATTCTCCGACAATAGAATGAACTTAGCTAATAATATTGTTACTTATCAGTTCAATAAAAGAAACATATTTCTCTCAGCAACTTTAACTTGGAAACAAAAAGAAAACTTACAAGCAATATTTAGTAACACATATATCTTTAAAGTATCCTTATCAGAGGCTATAAAGATGAAAATCCTACCTAAACCTTCTGTATATTTAATTCCTATAGAATTAGATAATACAGTAAAAAATATAACTTACCATTTTAGTAAAACTAAATCAACAGTATGTACTGAATGGCAAGCATATAAGTTCTATAATGATAGAGTTAACTACTTAAAAGAACAATATGATTTAACTCAGGATAAATGGACTAGAATAAATTGGTTAAGGGCAGGTAATAAGAGAAAACAATTTTTATGTGATTGTAAGACTAGATATGCTAAACAGTTAGTAGAGAAGTTAGATAATAAAAGATTAATATGTTTTGCTGGTACAATACCACAAGCAGTATATTTGGGTAAAGAATTGGCAATTCATTCTAAAATTCCTAAGAAAAAGAGATTGCAAATAATTGAGGATTTTAATAACCAGAAAATCCATAAACTATTTGTAGTTGATATGTTAAAGGAAGGAATGAACTTAGTTAATATTGAGGCTGGAATAATAGTACAACTTGATAATCAAACTAGATATAGTGTTCAAATCACAGGAAGAGTGCTGCGTAGTATCTATCCTGAACAGTATGTACTATTTGTAGAGAATACCCAGGATGAGACTTATATTAGTACAATGCTTGGTGGATTTGATAGTGAATATGTTTCAACAATTAATTTAGATGAGTTATGACAAAAGTAAAGAACCAAACTAAACCTTCTATTCATACTATAACTAGACCACTTCCTGAAGTACTAGGAACTATGATTAAAGCACTAGAGGAGGAAGTAGTTAGTTTTGATAGTTATGAAGAAATGGCTAATACTATAAATCAAAGATTTGGGATAGCAGTAACAGAAGAAGATATTATAAGGTACTATACACCTTATATTTGTATGGAAGAATCAAAACATTATGAATTATATGGATATGAAAGAAAACTTTGAAGGAGTTGAGATTTATTTCAATAATTGGGCTAAAGGAAAAGTTAAATTATTTAATTTAATCCCATTTATTTATGTTGGAGTAGATGCCTCTTATAATCAAGCTTTTATCACAGAAGATACTATTTATCCTAGTTATGTAGGATATATTTTTACTATAGGATGGCTGTGGTTTGATGTATATTTACAAGTAAATTTTAAAACAAATAAACCTTTAAAGAATGTATAAAAATCCAACTATTATAGAACAATTTATTCAGGAAAAAATTACTGAATACATTACAGAAAATCCTAAAATTAGTAATAAAGAGTTGGCAGAAAAATTAGGAATTTCTGAAAGAAGTATGTATAGATATGTTAAAAAATATGATACTTCTAATAGAGTACCAACTAAAGTTGTAAATGCAATTAAGTATTTAAAAAGTAAAGGATACACAATAACTAAAACTGAATAATTATGAAAGAAAAATTAAAAGAATTAATTGATAATTTTATTATCAAACATAAAATATGGTTTTTAAAACATTGGGGTAATATCTCAATAGGATTACTAATTAGTTTTATACTAAGTGCATTTATTGGAACATTTCTTAATTCTCCAATAACTATGTGTGTAATATTAGTATTTGAATTACTATTATTATATAACTCAATTGTTATTGGAAGTTACATAGATGCTTTATTAATAAATAAGATTGAAGAATCTTATGAAAAGTACAAAGAATCTAAATAAATAATTATGGTAGAAGTAACAAAATATTTAGAAAATAGGTATCAATGCCTAAAGTGGATGTATCAACAAGGTACTAATGGATTTATTCAAAGAGATGTAATAAGTAAATTCCACGTACCAACAACATTCTTAGCAGCATGTGCTAAAAAGAATATTGTTAAAGCAGATAGTAATGGTACTACTTATATTGGCCCAGAACCTAAGATTGCTTTAGCTGTAGAATTATTTGATTTTGAGAATCAACGTAAAGGAAAGAGTGTATCTAAATTTCCAAAGAAAATGGTTGATATAGAAAGTAGGAGTAGTAAGAAATCTTTAGAAGAAATTGTTAAGGAGAATGATACTCCTATTCCTATTTTAGATAAAGTAATTCCCGCTAAACAGAACGGATTTATATTACCATTAGAACTATCTGTTAAAGATGGTAAAGTAACTTTAGATTGGAAGGATTTTAATAGACTAATTGAAGTTTATGGAACTGGTAATTAATTTGGAAGATTTGAAAAAACAACCTATCTTTGTAACGGAGTATATTGTCTTAAAAATGATTAATGAGGGAATTAATCCATTAGATTTTAATTGGGGATATGGAAGTTCTATTGATATGGAATTACATTTACTTGAACAAAATCTATGGATTAAGAAAGTTGAGGAAGGATATATACTTAGGGATAAAGGTAGACAGTTATTTGAAAAGAAAAATTCTGATATAAATTTTGATGAATTTTGGGATGTGTTTCCAAGTTCAACACCTTCTGGTAGACCTTTAAGAGCAAGTAGTAAAGAGTGGGGAGGGAAACCTACTAGAGATTATATCACATGTAAAAAGAAATATTTATCTAAAATTACTACAGTAGAATCTCATAATAAAATAGTACAGATTGTTAAGGCTAGAGTCTCTAGTAAAGATTATGAATTTATGAATAATATAGAAACATATATTAATCAGGAGAAGTGGCAACAAGATGTTAAATATTTGACCCATCAACCTATTGTGGGGAAAACTAATGAAATGAGTTAATGGATGTAGTAAGACAAGTAAAAGAGAGATTTTTAGAAAATAAACAAAAAGTTATTGAAGGAAAGTTAGTAGGATTACCTATCTATGAATCATTTCCTAGATTAGGACAATTTATACCAGTTATTCCACCTGCAATTCAGATTATGTTTACTGCCAACAGCGGCGTAGGAAAGAGTAATTCATGGGTAGGTATTATCCTATTAACAGTATATAAGTTAAAGAAAAAACATCCTGATAGAGAATTTAAGTTTAGATTTCTTATTTCTTTATTAGAGGATAGTAAAGAAGATTTTATAGCAAAATTATATGCAGCATTAATACTTCTAAAACATCACGAAAGAACTGATATTTTAGAGTTAAATAGTAGAAGAGGTAATCCTCTACCTCAAAAAATAGAGAGTAAATTAGATGATGTTGAAGAGGAGATAAATGAATTATTATTCTACTGTGAAATAGTAGATTCCATCAATAATCCTACTGGCCTCTACAAATGGGGTAGAGCAATAAGTAATAAACTAGGTACACATCATACAAAAGAGTTAGATTTTACCAATGATGAGGGAGAAATTTACAAACAAGAAGTATACTCACATTATATACCTAATGATCCAGATGAACAAGTTATTTGGATTATTGATAATTTAAATAACTTACAAATGGAGTATGATAAAGATGCAGGTAGAGTATTAACTGAGAGAGAGACTATTAATAAATGGACTAGAAAATATGGTAGATTACAAATTACTAAACATTGGCATTGGACAGTAGTAAATATCATGCAACAATCAGCAGAATCTGAAAAACCTCAATTTGATTTTAGAGGTAATTTAATTATAGAGAGATGCAAACCCTCTTTGGATGGTCTTGGTAATTCAAAGGAATGCCAAAGAGACCATATTCTAATTTTTGGCATCTGGGCTCCAAACAGGTATGGAATTACTAACTATGAAGGATACAATATTACTAGGTTAAAAGATGCATATAGAAGTATAATAATTCTTAAATCTAATATATCTGAAACTAACAAGGAAATCCCTATGTATTTTGATGGAGCAACTTCAGTATATAAGGAATATCCAAAGTTTGAAGAAATGACGGAAGAGATTTATAAAAAAGTAGAAAAAAGAGAAGTAATACCTTAAATAAACATAGTATTAACTAAATAAAAAGAGATGAAAAGATTATGTATATTAATATTATTAATAACCACAGTCCTACAAGGATATTGTCCTACATTATCCAAAGAAATGATTTCTATTAGAGAAGCAGCATATGCCAAAACTCTAGAATTTAAGAATCATAAGTTAAATATACTTAAAACAATAATTAGTATAGAGAAACCTAGAACTACTAAACAAGCACTAGATGCTATAAAGAGAGAGAATGCTGTTGGTATTCTACAGATTAGACCTGTTATGGTTAAAGAAGCAAATAATATAGTAGGTTATGAGAAGTTTAAATTAATAGACAGGAATGATAGTATCAAATCTGTAGAAATATTCTTTACTGTGCAGAATTACTGGAATCCATACTACAATGAAAAGAATGCTTGTAGTATATGGAATATAGGTAAACCTGTATGGAGTTTAAAAAGTAAGAAACATAAAGAAGCATTTGATAAGTATTGGATTAAGTATAAAACATTAAAAAATAAATTATGAAATGAATAGAAATTATTATTGCAAAGTAAATTCACAGGAAGAAGCAGATGAATTATTAGATAAATTAAAAAGTATTGGAGAACCTATTAATAAACTTAATTTTATACCAGGATATTGGTATAAAATAGGATATGATACAGGTACGTGGTCTTTATTAACACAAAGTCACATATCCAGAATTAAAAATGCTACAGAAGTACCAGCATCAGAACTAATAGACTATGTAACAGGTAAGAAGTTGGATAAAGAGGATTTAGTTGAAGGTGAGATATATGTAAATGGTCCTGATAATGGAACTATGTGGTGTTATATTATAAAATACTCTAAAAACTCTTTCAAAAAAGCAGTAGGATTGTATAAAACAGGAGTATATAGTGCAGAATACTGTAATTACATGGGGGACTATACTGAGGGATGGTTATTAAGACTTGCAACTCCAGATGAAAAGAAATGGCTAAATACCTGTATTAAACAAGATAAATTTATTGAACAATCTGAACTAGATAAGTATGATAATGAAGGTAATTTGATGGAAAAAAATGAAGAATATCCTGAGTATGTAAAATTAATAAATACAGGAGGATGTATAGGTGAAGCGCCTATTATTAATAGGATTTATAAATTAGTTAAAGATAATAGAGGAAATTATCAGTATGAGTTTTTGCTAGATAATGTTTATAAATTTGGGTTCGATGATAGAAATGGCAAATTTACTAAGTATTTTGAACTTTCAACTAGAGAAGCCTATGAAGCTCAGTTTAAAAAGGATGAGAAGTTTAAAGATGGAGATTGGCTTGTTTACATTAAACATTGTGGTCTTAGTCCAAGTTTACCAATTAAAATTGGTGATGTAAGACAGATGATTAGAGGAAGTTTTGGCACACTTACTATTTATGGGGCTGAAGATTTATCACAGTATTTTAGAAAAGCCCTTCCACACGAAATTCCTGTAGAAAATAGTGTTAAACAAAATCCTTGGGTATTTGAAGAGTGCAAATTTCTTGTAGATATTGAAAAATTTATTATAGGAACAGATCCAATTGTAGTAAAAGGTACAGGAGTAGTTCTTCCAGCAAATATTAAGAAAACTCCAGATTTAATAGATAAATCTAAGGTAGAAGTAAAAATTAAAAGAACAAAAGTAAAACAAATTAAACTTTAATTAACAATAAAACAATTAAAATTATGACAAAGAAAGAAGAAACTAAAGTAAAAAAGGTAAGTGCAATTACTTGGGCAGAGAAAGTATTAGCAAAATTAAATCTTTCGGATAAAGGTAAGATTGGATTATTTGGTGATAAATTAAATGCTGAATGGTCTAAACAAATTAGGAATAAAAAGAGAGAAATTGAAGTTCTTAATACTCAAATGGAAGATGATCTAATTGAAGCTAATGAAAAATTAGTGGATATGAAAGAAGATTATCTTGATGCATTCCTAAATGTAAATACTTCTAAGATTGAAACTTCTGATGCTAGAACTGCTTATGTAAGTACATTTACTCAAAACTTAGTAGATAAGAAGGGTAGAGTATTAGCACAGGAGCAAGAGATTCAAGATATTAAAACTTCTTATGAAGAAGATATTAATATTTTGAAAGAGCAAATTGAGTTATTGGAAGAATTTAAGAAGTATATTTAATGATAGTAAAGTTTAAGAAACTATCACCATTAGCAGTAATCCCTAGGTATTCAAAACCTGGGGATGCTGGCATGGATTTAACTGCTACATCTAAAATTTCAAATACAACTTTTCAATGTACTTATGGAATAGGTATATCTGTAGAAATACCAGAAGGATATGTTGGGTTAGTGTTTCCTAGAAGTTCTATTAGAAATACAGAATTAATTCTTAGTAATTCTGTAGGAGTAATAGATTCAGGATATAGAGGAGAAATTCAAGCAACTTTTATTAAAACTAATGGATTAGATAGTTGGGATTATAAAGTTGGGGATAGAATAGCTCAGTTAATAATTATTCCTTATCCTCAAATAGAATTTGAAGAAGTAGAAGAATTATCTCAAACTGAAAGAGGAACAGGTGGCTTTGGATCAACAAACAAATAATAAATTATGGAAAGAGAAGAAATTAAAGTTCCAAATGATAAATGGTGTGATTTAGTATATGAATTATACTTTACCGATGATGAAGGTAAAGAAATAGAAATTGAGGAAGTACAAAGAAATTACAAGAGTAGTGGTAGACATACAGAACATTGGGAAATGATATTTAAAAGAGTTTCTGATGGAAAATTCTTTAAAATAAATTATGAAAATTCTGTAAAAGATTCAATGGGGTGGTATGAATGTAATTATGGAGATACAAAGGCTATTGAAGTATTTCCAGAAATTCAAACTATAACCATATATAAATAATAAAATAAATAAATTAATGGCAAGAGATTATTATAAAGTATTACTTGTAAGTTTATCTGGTAAAGGTAAAACCTATTCATTTAGAAATATGGATAGAGATAAAACAGGATTTATTAATGTAGAAAATAAACCTTTACCTTTTAAAGGTAATTTTAAATATCATGGTAAACCTGTTGCATTTGGGGGTGTATTTGCAGCATTGAAAGCTTATAGCGACAACCCAGAAATTAATTGTATTGTTATTGATAGTTTGAGTGCTGTGCTAGATATGTTTATTGCAGAAGCCAAAGCAACTAAAAAAGGTTTTGATGTTTATAATTACTATAATGAATTAATAAGTAAGTTTTTGACTGAAGTAAAGAAAATTGAAAAAGAAGTATTTTTAACTGCTCATTATGAGTGGATTCAAGATGAAGGTGGTGCTAAAGAAAGAAGAACTAAAACTCAAGGTAAAACTTGGGAGGGTTGGATTGAAAAAGAGTTTGCTATTGTACTATATGTAGATAGAACTTTGGATCCTAACACTAAAAAAGTGGATGCTTGGTTTGATTTAGCATTAGATAGTTCAAGTTCTAAATGCCCACCAGATATATTTGGAGAAGATGTATTTAAAATTCCAAATGATAGTAATTACGTATTAGAAAAAATAATAGAATTTACCAAATAATTAATAAAAAATATAACAATATGAAGAATGTATCAATTAAGAAAATTAAGGAACAATTAGAAGCAGGTATGTCTAGAGAAGATATTACCAAAGAGTTAGAATTAAACCCTAGAGAGGCTAAAGTTCTATGGCAACATCCAGATTTAAAAGGTATTAAGAAAGCAAAGTATAAAGTAGAGTTAAATTTTGTTGAGGATGAACCTGTAGCAGAAACTTTAAATGCTCCAGTACAACAAAAGAGTATTGATTTTGAGTTATAAGAACAAGCAAAGTAAGAAAGCTTAAAGCAAATTAAATTGATAATAATAATAAAAAGAAAAGATTATGGCATTTGGAGTTAATAGTTCAGAAACTAAACATTTTAATGAGACAATCCTATATACAGGAATTAGTAAGGTGAATATTGTAGCAATCAATCCTACACTAGCACAACTTAATGATATAGGATTTAAGTTTGAAAAAGAACCTGAATATCTCTCTACAGGAGATGATGGTACTAAGAAAGTAAGGATTGATGTTATTGTTAAGAATGATAAATTCAAGACAAAATTTGCATTCTTCCTAGAGAATAAAGACAGAGCAACTAAAAATGGAGACAAGTTTGAAATTGTAAATGACTTTGGACAAAGTACTTGGGCAACTTCCATTGATGAAGCTGTTAATAAACTAGGAAAGAATGACAACAAATGGTTTAAACCAGATGGTGCAAGAATTGCCAAAGTAGGGGAAGTAGCATTAATTACTTTCCTAAGAGATTGGGCAAATACAGGTGTTGAGGAAGTTGGCAAGATTGATAACTTTACAGCACTATTTAATGGTAATTTCAAAGAATTACAAGATTATGTTAGAATACTAAGTAACAACACAATATATACACTAGCCACAGTAAAAGAAGGTAAATATCAAGGAATTTATACAGGATGTTTTGTAAGAACACAATTTAGTATTAAAACTGCTGAGAATAAATTTGCTGATTTCTTAAAGAAACAAAAAGATGCGGGTTATCCTATTAAGGAATCTTATAGTTTAGAATTCCGTGAGTATACTGGAGGAGCTATTGAACCTGATAAGGATGAAACTCCAGCATCTACCTATAACAACTTAGATAACCAGTTCTAATGTTCATACCAAGAGAACCTCTAACCAAGGAGAATATATTTAAAAGAATCACTAGTTATGATATATTTAAGTACTACTGTTCAGGGTTCTCTAAGGTTGGAGAATTATTTAATTCAGAACTTAGAAAGGATAGTAATCCTTCATGCTGTATATCTAATATAGGAGGAGAGCTCCTATACACAGATTTTGGAGAAGGTAGTTATAGAGCAATAGATTATGTAATGGCGAAGTATCAACTAAGTTTTGTTGAAGCGTTACATAAGATAAATGCAGATTTTAAGTTAGGATTAAGTGCAACAATACCATTTAATGCTGTGGGGGGATATATTCCCCCTACAACATATGGTAAAGTGCATTTTAAAGAGAAAACTCCTACTATAATTAAGATTAAATCTAGAGATTTTACTTCAAAAGATTTACAGTACTGGAATGAATACTACTGGACTGAGTGGATGTTAAAGGAATCAAAAACAAAATCTTTATCACATTACTGGATAAATGATAATATTTTCTATGTAGATAGAGAGGAATTATGTTTCTCTTATGATTACTATTACCATAGCAACAGGTTTCAAAGGAAGCTATATTTTCCCGAAAAGACAACCTTTAAATGGATTTCTAACATGGATAATACTATTGTTCAGTTAGTAGATGTAGCACCAAAATCAGGAGATATTTTATTTATAACTTCAAGTAAAAAAGATGCTGGAATATTCTGGAGAATTCAACTAGAAAGTATGTTTCCAGATTTAGTAATACATGGAGTTGCACCTAACAATGAAGGAGCATTTGTTCCTGAAGAATGGTTCTATAAAATGAAGGAAAGATGGAAAAGAATAATAATTTGGTACAACAATGATTGGAATAAACCTACAAATACAGGTGTAAAGAATGCTGCAAAATATGCTGAGAAGTATGGTATAGAGTATTATTTCAATCCAGATAATGAACCAAAAGACCCATCTGACTTTGCTAAGAAATATGATTTAAAAGCATTCAAAGAACTATTAGAAAGTAAGATTTATTCAGTAGATAAAGAAATTATAATAGATAATAATGAAAAAGAAATTCCCTTTTAAGAGGAATGTTAAAACAGCAAAACCAGAAAATAAAAAAGTAAAAAATGCTCAAGTAACAGATTATGATGGTATAAGTTTTAAAAGTAAATTAGAGGTATTTTGTTATAAAAAATTAAAGGAAAATAACATACCTTTTGAATATGAGAAACATAAATTTACTTTATTTGAAGGATTTAAACCAACATTTCATTGTTATTTTCCAGATAAACTTGGAAATCTTGAGTTAGACTTAACTAAGTTAAGAAGCACTACTTATACACCTGATTTTGTTGGAGATTATTGGGTGATTGAGACGAAGGGAAGGTCAAATGACCTATATCCCGTTAAATTAAAGTTATTTAGAACATTGATTGAGAGTTCAGAAGAATATAAAAAATATAAATTATTTATAGAACCCCACAATCAAAAGCAAATACTTCAAGCAATTGAAATAATTAAACAGTATAAATAATGAAGCTAACAAAAATTCAAATATCTGCTTTAGCAGATAAGATTTATAATCAAGTGAGTAATAAAATTGATGCTGAAAATAAAGCATTAAAAGAGGATCCTGCAAAATTTGCTAAATGGAAGAAAGAAAATAAAGAGTATGTTGAAGCGTTAGAAAATGCAGTTAAGTATTGTAAAGAAGTATTAAAATTTGATGACCACTACTATATAAGGTATGTATCTGATATTGATATATCTTATAAATTACAATCTGAATTTAGAGATACCTTAGAATTAAAATCAATTCCATCTAAACAAAGTATTGAACAAGATATTATTTTAGAAACTATTGAAGATATAGATATTAATACTTTAGTAGACAAATTAGTAGATAAATATTCAAAATAACACAGCAGAAAATTTAATAACTTAATGAAGAAAATATATGAAGTATTAGAAGGAGTATATACTAATGACTCTTTAAGAAGAACTATTGTTCCTCTATTTGTAGGAAATCCTGGAATAGGAAAAACTGTTATTATTGATAAATTTGCAAAGGATAAAGGAGTAAAAATTGTAGAGTTAATTACTTCCCAAATGAGTCCTTTTGAAATCTCAGGAATTGCTTATCCTGATAAGGATTCAAAAAAGATGGAGTATTACAATTTTGATAAATTAGAAAATTTAGTAGATGGGGATATTCTTTTCTTTGATGAGTTATTAAATGGAAATCCTGTAGTATTAAATGCTTGTCTAACTATATTAGAGCAGAGAAGATTTATTTCAGGTAAACCTCTTCCTAATATTATGATAGTTGCTGCAGCAAATCCTCAAGGAATGGCTCCATTAACTCCTCAAATAAAAGAAAGATTTGTTTGGTATGATGTAAAGTTTAATCCTGCAATGTGGGCGGAATTTATGTTTAATAAATATGGATTAATTAAACCTATTGCAAGTAAACTTTCCACATTAATACAAAACGAGAAAGATTTTAATGGAAACAATTTCCATACTCCTAGAAGTATTGATAAAGCAGTCAATATGATAATTAGAGGAATTCCTACCCCTTATGAAGCAGAAATAAAACCAATCCTAGAGACATTAATTGAGAATAAATTAAATAAAAATGTTACATTAGAAGAGGGTAAGGAGATGGTTCCTAATGAGCAGATGTCTTGGCTACAATTAATAAGAATTAAAAATGGAATTATTAACAAGTAAAAAATTTAAATTACCTACTTTGTATTTTCTTACAAATAGGGAAGAAATAAAAGAATTGCCCATAGGAATTCCTTTCATTATGGGAAATGAAACTGATAAAGCCTATTTCATTCAATTATTAGAGTGGGAAGTTCTTTATCAAAGAGCTATACAATCTGGATTACCTTTCAATTGGGAAAAAATATTAAAGGATAATGGGTATAAACCTGTATATGGGCCCCAAGGATTTCCAGTATTCTTTGACTACAAAGAAAGTGATGTAGATTATGATAAAATAGAGGCTGATATTATTGATTTATCTTCAATTAAAGAAGATAATGGAGATTTTAAACAGTATATTAATGACTGTACTGCTATTATAGATACTAATAAATTAAAAGATTTAAAAGTATTTCCAGTGTGGTTAGATAAGATAGAAAAAGCTATTGAAACTAATATCCACAATTTTGCTATATACAATCCTAATATGTACAATAAAAAATTAGAAGGAATGTATGGGGCACTAGAATTTACTTCACCAAGTAGAAATCTAATTATATGTGATATTTCAGGTTCAATGACTAAATCTATTGCTACTTTTATACTGTTATACAGTAAAACTATGGCTGAAACTTTCTATGCTGATATATTAGTTACTGGAGGAATAAGTGTAGTTTATCCTTATGAACTAATTCATACTTTAGATGTAGATAAAGTTTACACAGAAGTAGGAAGAGGTAATGAAGGAGATATATTTAAAACTTTATTATCTGAAGAAAAGACTTATAAAACTGCAATAGTATTTGGAGACAATGACCACCCAGGAGGTTATGCTAGTAGAAATATTTCAGATGCTGATGGAAAGAAACTATGTAAATGGAAAGTAGATAAAGTAATTTCATTTCATAGAACAAGTAATACTGATTTAGCAGGATATTCTAGATGGTTTACCCCAAAAGAAGTAGAAAAAATTGCAAATTGGGTTAAATATTTAAACTAATTATAAACAATTAAAACAATAATCAAAATGAGTAAAATTTTTGTAAAGAAAGAAGAATTAACACTAGTTAATGGTGGTTATGTAGTAACAGGTAAAAATGAAACTCCTGTTTACAATGAACAGTTTATTACAGTTCAAAAACATGCAGAATGGGTAGTAACTTTTGCTGAAAAAGCAAAGGGTAAAGATTTTGTAGGTAAAGTTCCAGATTCTATTGAGAGTGTTAAAGAAGAAGTAAGAAAAGCTTTATCTAGTAAAGGAGTTGAGTATATTAAAGCTCCTAAAAAGGTAAAACAAGATTTAACTGAGAAACTCCAAGAAGAAGCTTTAGCATTTATTAAATATCAAGGTGAATCTTCAAAGACTGAAAAGATTAATAAGTTCTTACAACAATTCAATATTATTCAAGAGTTTGAAGAATTTGGACTTTATTTTGAAGAAGATATTTGCAAACTAAACAAAATTTATACCATCGAAGAAATTGTAGCAGCAGTTACAGCAGTAATTGATATAATTGACTAATGTTTAACTTAACCAGGGACTAGTAGAAATATTAGTCCCTTTATTATACTATGAAAGAGCATATAGAGTATGTAATAGAGTATTTAAAGAAACAACCTATAAAAGGTTGTATCACAGGTAGCTGTTTATTAGGATATTTTGAAAACCAAGATGTAGATTTATTTGTGTATGATGAGAAATCTTTCACTAAGATATTATTTAACTTGTATTATAACAACAACTTTCTTATTCTAGATCCTCTAGAAAAATGGAAATTAGACCAATATTTAAATAAAGAACATGGTAAAGCACCTTTTGGAATTACTACAATTAAATTTGTGTATAATACTTGTATACCAGTAAATGTAATATTTAAAAAAGGATGTATAAATGCTTTTTCAGTACTTGCTAGTTTTGATATGGATATAATATGTAAAGCATATGATATAGAAACTAGACAGTATTTAGATTTATCAGAAAACTTACCTAATAAACAGGCTACTTGGAATAAATGGAATACTAATTTCTATGACCCTGAATTATGGCAAATTGGTAGAATTCTTAGACAATTAGAAAGAGTAATTAAATATCATAAAAGAGGATATAATACTGATGCTGTATGTATTAAATATATTGAATTAATTGATGAAGTACAAAAATTTCAGAATATATTTAATTCAAATAATTTTAGTGAAAAATTGGCAATAAGAAAAAATAATACTAAAGTAGTTAAACAGATATGTGAAGTTTGGTTGAAAACTCATGAAATATCAGATGAGCAGTTAGAATTATTAAAGGAAAAAGTTAAAGAAATATAGTATGAATGTAACAATAGATGATTTATTGAATTCTTTGCAAAATCCAGATAAGCCTAGTAAGTTAGAAAATACTAGAGAAACTTGGAGTAGAATTGGAAATAAAGAAAAGTTTGAAGAACTTGGATTAGAAGGAAGTGAATTAGATGATTTCCTAGCAGAATGGATTAGTGAAAACCCTTATAATAACCTATAATTATGACACAGGTAGAAATAGTTAAGAAGTTTATTGAAGATAATAAACTAGATTTTTCAGGTAGAGGTAGTGAATTAAATGGTAATTGTACTACACTAGCAGGATTTATTTGTTATGTATTAGATAAAGACCCAGATAATTATCTTAGTAGTCATGGATATGAAATCATATCTGAATTAGATATTAGTACTGACGCTGCTGTTGAATTAGAAAGAGTATTTGAGTATGCTTATAACAATTATTATGAAGAATTCTGGAAAACTCCAGCAGCAAAAAAAGAATATATATTTTAGTTATGCGTAGTTTTTTATTAAAAAATAAATCCCCCATTGTTAAGTGGGGGTTAATTCCCGATGGTGTGATGTATCAAGGTAAAATTCCAGAAGGGTATAATTTAGCAATTTCACCTACTCCTGGAATTATAATAGTAGATGTAGATGTAGATATAGAAAAAAATAAAAATGGATTTGAAAATATACCACACAACTTATTAAAAGAATTAGAGACTACATTTAATTATTCTACTAAAAGAGGTGGAAAGCATTACTGGTTGAAATATACGGGAACTAAACATTTGGGGAATAAAACTAGTAATAAAAGTATTGATCTTAGGACTGAGAAAGGCTATGTAGTATATTGGCATACAGAACCTATAGAGAATTGTTTAGGTAGAATTAAAGAAACCTCTGAACAATTAAATGAGTGGATAGAAGGATTGTTTTGTTATAAAGTTAAATAAAATAATGATTAATATAGAAGATTTAAATAAAATTCAATCTCCTGATAAAACTGCAACTTATATACCAATTTTACATAAAGATTTAGCAGAATTAGTATTGGAAGAAGGAGATAAACACGGATTTAAAATAAGAAATACTGACTATAGTATTGCAAAAGAAGGCAATATTATGAGAGGTATTTTTGCATTTATAGGGGATGATCCTGCAATGGATATGCAAGTAGGTATATTAAACTCTTATGACAAAAGTAAAAAGGTTACAATTGGATTAGGAAGTCAAGTATTTATTTGTCAAAATGGAATGGTTAGTGCTGATTACACAATGAAAAGAAAACATACAGGAAGTGTTGAAGATGATATTAAATACATGATTAGAGAAGGAATGAAAAATTTGTATGATGAATACAGAAGAAATATACAAGTTAGAAATAAGTTATTTGAAATAGGGGTATCTAAATCTAAATATGCAGAATTAATTGGTAGAATGTTCATAGAAGAAAATATCATTACTCCTACACAACTTGGTATAGTAAAAAGAGAATTTAAAGAATCTAAACTATTTCCAGAACCTACAGCTTGGAGTATGTATAATCATGTTAGTCAAGCATTAAAGTTTGGGCATCCTGCTAATTATATTGAACAGCATATAGGATTACACAAATTTATGTTAGAACATTTTGAATAATGAGTAAATTAGCAATTATAGATGGAGATGCTTTAACGTATCATTCCAGTAAAGATTCTATACATGAATCTATAGAAATTATAGATGAGAAAATTCAGAATATTTTTATTCAAACTGGAGCAACTCATTATGTACTTTTTATTTCAAATAGTCCCTATTTTAGACACCAAATATCCTCAGAGTATAAATCCAATAGGAATAAGTATAAAATTCCTTTAAAGTGGCTTAAAACTCTAAAAAAATATTTGATAGAAGAGTGGGGTGCTCAAAGTATGGATTTGACGGAAGCTGATGATCTATGCAGTTACTGGATGAATAAAGATTTATGTATAGCAGATGATGGTAAGATAGAACCTAGAGAAGTATTTGTAGATGCTTTGGATTATTGTGCAGTAGAGAATTTACCACAATTTGAATTTGAATCTATGGAAAAAGTTCTATGTGCTGTGGATAAGGATTTGCTTCAGAGTATTCCAGGCAAACACTTTAATTACACTTACAAATTAGAGGATAAAGATAACCCTAATAGTGTAATTAAAGGTTGGTGGGTTGAAACTAGTGAAGCAGATTCTGATGATTTCAAAAGAATGCAGATGTATGTTGGAGATGTTACTGATAATATTTTAGGAATCCCAGGAAAAGGTATAAAGTACTATGAGAAAATATCTCAAGAGGTTAAACCTTCTTGGGGAGAAATATTACTAGCATATCAAGTACATTATGGGCAATCTCAAGGTATTTATGAATTTCAAAAGAATTATAGATTGTTACATTTACTAGATTGTGATGAAGATTTCATTAGAGAAGTAGGAGAAGTACCTAAATTTCCAACAATAACTCAAGTTCCTAGTAAAGTAGAGGATAAAGTTGAAGATGAATTAAAATTTTAATTATGAAAATATCAATAGAGTATAATAAAGAAGATACTATTTCAGCATTTGCCTTTAGTGTTGGTAGATTACTTGACTTAATTATCCAAGAGAAAACAAACAACTTGTTTAAAACTAATCAAGAACTTGAAGCAAAAATATTAGATTTTTCTACCAAAACTACAGATTCTAATTATAAAGATTATTTTGGAATTAAAGAAGTTAAAGAAGGAAACCTTTAAAATGATTAAAGAATTAGAAGATGAATTTATAGGAGTTGGAGATACTTCTAAGTTTAAATTCAAGAAACTTGCTTCTACAGATAAAGGATTTTTGTATGAAATAATGCCTGATGATACAAGTAGGCATTATGAAGTTTTTGAGAGAAAATTGACTCCTATATGTATAGATTTTGAGGCTAAAATTTTTTCAGAAACAGATTTTAAAGTTAAATATCCAAAGTCTAATGATTTTGGGATATGGGCTTGGACTTTTATGGATAAAGATTTAGCATTAAACAAGTTAGAAACTTTAAATAAATAAAATATGGATAAAAATATAATTAAAATTAATTTAGTAGAATGTGCTAGTGAATTAGCACATAATAGAACTTTCTCTGAAAGCGGAGATATTCTTAATAATGAGGATGATATGTATGAGGATATTAATGCTGATACATTAGTCTACACAG
>Ga0209311_1001754_pt1 | contig 16867 bp, 14 predicted proteins | sample AD_UKC045_MetaG_FD_184417 | JGI IMG/M metagenome (GOLD analysis project Ga0209311, IMG submission 184417) | Active sludge microbial communities of municipal wastewater-treating anaerobic digesters from USA - AD_UKC045_MetaG (SPAdes) (version 2) | ecosystem: Engineered > Bioreactor > Anaerobic >... | reverse complement strand
TGGGATCGCCAACCGGGGCATGGGGATCACTCAGGCCTTTGGGACCGGTGGCAGAGACGGCAAGGAGGCCATCGGAGGCCTGATGCTGAAAGCCTGCCTCAAATATCTGATCGCGGACCCGGCCACCGAGGTGATCGTCCTCATCGCCAAGACACCTCACCCAGAGGTCCGCAAAGAGCTCTGGGAGCTGATTGGCGGCACTTCCAAACCGGTGATCGTCAACTTTATGGACCACATTGAGCATCCTCACCTCGATAATCTCCACTATGCCGTTTCCCTGCAGACCTGCGCCCATCTGGCCTGCTTCCATTACGCCCGCCTCCATGGCCTCAAATATCAGGAAACCCATGAGGCACTACCCCTTCCTCCCACTATCCAAAGTGGCAAAAGACGCTGGCTGAGAGGACTTTACAGCGGCGGGACCCTCTGCGCGGAAGCCCGTCTGATCTATAAGCACGAGCTGGGCGGCGAGCCCTACAGCAACATCACAAACCGGGCGGACAGACAGCTCAAAGACCCCTGGCGCTCCCTTGAAGACAGCCTTATAGACCTCGGTTCCGATGAATACACCGTGGGCCGTCCCCACCCCATGATCGATCTCAGCCTGCGGATCAAACGCCTGGCCGCCGAAGCCAGCGATCCCGAAGTGGCCGTCATCCTCCTCGACGTGGTGCTGGGCTATGGCGCGCATCCCGATCCCGCCTCAGAACTGGCTCCCGTTATAGCTGGCATCGATCGGGATATCCTCATCGTCTGCAGCGTCTTAGGCACGGCCGGCGACCCTCAGGACCGGGCTTCTCAGATGTCCATGCTTCGGGAAGCGGGTGCCGTGGTCTTCAGTTCCCATCACGCCGCGGCCGATTATGCCATTCAAGCTATCAAAGCCATAAGGGGGATTTCATGAGCTTATTCAAACTGCCGGACGGCAAGCCCCGCGTCCTCAACCTCGGTCTGGAAGCCTTTGCGATAGACTTGGAAAGCCAGGGAGTGGAAGTCACCCGCGTGAGCTGGAAACCACCCATGGAACTGGCCCCCGGAGCCCTTGACAAGCTGCTCGCGGCCCGGGAAACGATCGATGCCGCCAATGCCAAAGCCCTCGAAATCATCCAGAATGGCAAACCGCTGCTGGTGGGCATGGGCATCGCCAGAGAATTGATCCCAGGTATGCACGACGACCTTATCCTCCATGCCGGACCTCCCATCACCTGGGACAGGATGTGCGGTCCCATGCGGGGTGCCGTGATCGGGGCCCTTATCTATGAAGGCCGTGCCAAAACGGCTTCCGAAGCGGAAGCGCTGGCCTCCTCGGGACGGATCAGCTACGCGCCCTGTCATGAACATTCTGCCGTGGGTCCCATGGCAGGAATCATCAGCGCCTCCATGCCCGTCTTCGTGATCAAAAACGAGCGCTACGGCAACCTGGCCTACGCCACCCAGAATGAGGGTTTGGGCAAGGTGTTGCGCTATGGAGCTTTCTCTGCCGAGGTGATCGAGCGGCTCAAGTGGATGGAAAGCGTGCTCTATCCCACTCTCAAGCGCGCTGTCGAGCATCTGGGCCAGATCGATCTGATGAGCCTCATCGCCCAGGCCCTCCACATGGGGGACGAGGTCCACAACCGCAACCGGGCCGGCACTTCACTCCTGATCCGTCAGCTCGCTCCCGCGCTGTTGAAAACCATGACCAACGTGGAAAACACCGCCCGGGTGCTGGATTTTATCAACGGCAACGATCACTTCTTCCTCAATCTCTCCATGCCGGCCGCCAAGTGCATCCTCGATCCCGCCATGAATATCCCAAACAGCTCTGTCTGCGTCACCATGGCCCGCAACGGCACCGATTTTGGCATCCGGGTGAGCGGGCTGGGAACCAGCTGGTTCACAGGTCCGGCTTTGGTGCCTGACGCCCTTTACTTTCCTGGATATACAAAAGCGGACGCCAATCCGGATATTGGAGACAGCGCCATCACCGAAACGGGAGGCTGGGGAGGTTTTGCCATTGCCGCGGCCCCCGCGATCGTGCAATTTGTTGGCGGAACCGCTGCTGATGCCTTATCTTATACTAACACCATGTATGAGATCTGCGCTGGCGAGAGCACCCGTTACCAGATCCCGGCCCTGGATTTCAGAGGCACCCCATTGGGGATAGACGTTCTCAAAGTGGTGCTCAAAAACATCACTCCCTTCATCGATACCGGCGTGGCCCACAAGGACCCTGGCGTCGGACAGGTGGGGGCGGGAGTGGTCCAGGCCCCTCCCGAACCGTTCATGCGGGCCTGCGAGGCCTTCGCCGATCTTATGGACCGGCAAAGGACCTCGTTTGCCTCCTCTACTGAGACATAACTAAAAGAATATTAAGGAGATACAAACCATGCAGATGGATCAGTTTCTGGACTTCATGCAAGGCCTGAAGATGTATGACCTCACTCAGCGCCTCAGCATCCATACACCTCCCTGGCCAAGCTATATGCCGCTGGGAATTCAATACTTTAAACGTATCGCCGGAGCCCATATGGGCCAGGGCGCCAATGGCCAGATCATCACCACCAGCAATCACGTGGGCACCCACATCGACGGCGAGATTCACTTCCACGCCAGTGGACGCACCATCGGCGAAGTGCCCATGCACGAATGGGTTGGCCCCGGAGTTGTGGTGGATATCTCAGACAGCGTGGGCGACTACGACCTCTACAGCCCCGAGCTGCTGATGAAGAAAGCGGACATCCGCGAAGGCGACATCCTGATCATCAACACCGGCTATCATAAATACGCCTGGGACCAGCCGGAATCAGACGAATTGCGCTATTTCGTCAAACACCCCGGCCCGGACCGCAACTTCCATAAGTGGGCCCTGGATATGAAGATCAAGTGGATCGGCGTGGATTGCGGATCTGCCGACCACCCCATGAACACCATCATCCGCACCTGGCATCCCAAGAGCTTTATCGAAGCCGAAAACAAGCTCAAAGCCACCTACGGCATGAGCTGGGACGAGATGTTCCCCACCGAAGAATACTACCAGGTGATGCATCTGAAGCTCTTCCCCAAAAAGCTGGTCCACGCTGAAAACCTGGGCGGCGAAATCGCTCAGGTCTCCAACAAACGACTCTGGATCGGCCTCTTCCCCTTGCGCGGCATCGAACTGGAATCGTCCATGTGCCGCGTCATCGCCTTCGAACCGTAACGCTGGCTTTAGCCGGCCGTAGCACTGACTTCAGTCGGTGCGTGCAAGATACTGCTATCCAGTGAATACCTCTATTACAACTTCAGAGAGAGCTGAGAAAGCAGAGAAGTTTTTACAATGAGATATGAGAATATGAGTTTGTAAAACAATGAGTTATGAGAACATGATAAAGAAGCCAGGCAAAGAGCGCAGCGCATACCTCATAACGCTTAACGCATAACGCGTAACGCTTCACGCCCCCAGGAGACCATCATGGCAATAGCCCCCACCTTTGAATACGCCCGGCCCCGCAACCTGGAAGAAGCCCTGCGCCTCAAGGCCCAATACCGCGAACGCGCTTTGGTCCTGGCCGGAGGCACAGATCTGATCGCCAATCTGCGGGAGGATATGATCCACCCGGAACTGCTGATCGACATCAAGGATATCCCCGGTCTGGACAAAATCGTGATCGAAGCAGGCACTCTCAAGCTCGGTCCGCTGGTCACTTTCACCCAGCTCATCGAGTTTGGACCACTCGGAAAATCCTTTCCCATGCTGCTGGACGCCTCCCGCACCGTAGCCTCGGTGGGAATCCGCAACCGCGCCACTCTGGTGGGCAATATCTGCTCCGCGGTTCCCTCTCTGGACAGCGCTCCGCCTCTCTTGTGCCACGAAGCCGTGGTCCACTGCCTCAGTCTGGAAGGAGAGCGTCACATCCGGATCGACGACTGGTTCACCGGTCCCCGCAAAACAGCTCTCAAACCGGATGAAATCGTCACGGGAATCACACTGCAACCAGTCTTCCACTCCGGCTCCGGCATCTATCTCAAACTCGGCCGCTATGGCGGTGAAGACCTCGCCCAGACCGGCTGGGGTATCCTCATAGATGGCGCAAACCATTATCGCGTAGCTCATTGCGCCCTGGGTCCGGTTCCCGCCCGCGCCTCCAAGATTGAAGCCCTGCTGGACGGCAATCAGCTCAATGAAGCGCTCATTCAGCAGGCTATGGACCTGGTTCCTGAGGAGATTTCCCCCATCACGGACATCCGTTCCAGCAAGGAATACCGCACCCACATCAGTAAAGTGATCCTCAAGCGCGGTCTGCTGGCGGCGCGTGAACGCCTGGCCGGCAAAGACATCGACCCCCGTACCCTTTTGGGAGGCATATAATGAAAGAAATCCATCTGACCCTCAATCACGAAGAGCGCAGCGCCTGGGTGGAAACCAACGAAACCCTCCTGGAAGTGCTGCGAGACAAACTGGGAGTCAAGAGCCCCAAATGCGGCTGCGAACGTGGTGACTGCGGGGCCTGTACAGTCCTGATGGACGGCAAGGCGATTCGCAGCTGTCTGGTGTTGGCCGTTGAAGCGGAAGGGCACAGCATCCTCACGGTGGAAGGCCTCTCGCCCGATAAGCTCACTGCCCTGCAGGAGACCTTTATCGAGTTCAACAGCTTCCAGTGCGGTTTCTGCGCCCCCGGCATCATCCTCGCCATCACCGAGCTGCTGGAGTCCCACCCCAAGCCGTCTTTGGAAGAGATCAAGGAATCCATCGCCGGAAACCTTTGCCGCTGCACCGGTTACACTCCCATCTTTGATGCCGTAATGGCCCATATCCAGAGGGAGGACAAATGAAGGACTTCAAGTACATCGGCAAAGACGTAGTCCGCATCGATGCCCGGGAAAAGATCAGCGGAGCGGCTATCTACGGCGACGACATAGACTTCGGCCCCAAGCTGCTCTACGCCGAGATCGTAGCCAGCACCCAGGCCCACGCCATCATCAAGGGCATCGATTTCAGCGCCGCTCTCAAAGTGCCGGGAGTATATAAGGTTTTCACCGGCAAGGATTTCCCCTTCAAGTTTGGCCTCTATATGAAAGACCGCTACGTCTTCGCCCAGGATAAAGTGCGCTTTGTGGGTGAGCAGGTAGCGGCTGTGATTGCCCGCACCCCTCAGGCTGCTAAACAGGGTGCAAAACTCGTAAAAGTGGAATACGAGCCCCTGCCAGTCGTGCTGGACCAAATGCAGGCCCTCGAGGAAGGAGCGGAACTGCTGCATCCCGATCTGGACAGCTATCCCCATGTGCCCTGGTTCTTTCCCAAAGGGGGCACCAACATCGCGCATTGGCGCAAGACCCGCAAAGGCGATCTGGACAAAGGTTTCAGCGAGGCGGAGCACATCCTGGAAGACACCTACAGGGTACCGCGCTATGCCCACTGCGCCATCGAAACCCATGTGGCCATCGGCATGCTGGACCATGGCGGCCGCCTCACCGTCTGGAGTTCATCCCAATCCCCCCACACCCAGCGTCACCTCTTTGCCGAAGCTCTTGGCATGAGCCACAAGGACGTCCGCGTGATCGCACCCCACGTGGGAGGAGGCTTTGGAGGCAAGGCCGGCGTGACCATGGAAATCATCCCCGCGGCCCTGGCCACCAGGCTCAAAGGCTATGCCGTCAAGCTTCGCTACACCCGTGAAGAGGAATTCATCAACACCTACCAGCGCCTCGGAGTGGTGGCCAAAATCAGGATGGGAGTGGATAAAGAGGGCCGCATCACCGCTCTCGACCACAAAATCTACTGGGACGCGGGAGCTTATGTGGAATACGGCGCCAATGTGGTGAACGCCGTGGGCCTCAGCGCCATCGGTCCTTATAAGATCGACAACGTCTCCATCGATTCCGTCTGCGTCTATACAAACCTCCCTCCCGGAGGAGCTTACCGCGGTTTTGGTTATTCCGAGATGCTCTTTGGGCTGGAATCCCACGTCACCCGCATGGCCAAACAGATCGGCATGGACGAGATCGAGTTTCGCCGCCTCAACGCCATCCGCGAGAATGACTTGACGGCTTATGGCGCTCACATGAACCCCAACGGCCTGATCGAGTGTATAGACAAAGTGAAGGACGCCATCCGCTGGGGTGATAAACCCCTGCCCACCAGGCCTCACACCAGAATAGGCCAGGGCTTTTCCATCTTTTGGAAGGCCCCCGCCATGCCACCCAACGCGTCCTCCTCGTCCTTCCTCAAGTTCAACGAAGACGCCAGCATCAACCTCATCATTTCAGGCATGGATATCGGCCAGGGCTATCAAACCGTCATGGCCCAAATCGCCGCGGAAATCCTCAGCGTGCCGCCTCACAGGATCAGGGTGGAAACTCCCGACACGGACCGCAACCCCTATGAATGGCAGACGGTTGCCTCCCATATCACCTGGAGCAGCGGCAACAGCGTCAAGGCCGCCGCCCTGGATGCCAGAGAGCAGATTCTGGACCTCATCACCCGCGTCTATCACTATCCCAAGGATGAGCTCTATCTGGAGGACGAAGCGGTGAAATGTCACACCCAGCCAAACTTTATCCTGCCGCTCAGGGACTTTGTGGTAAATGGTATCATGACCGCCGACGGCACCTTCAAAGGCGGCCCCATCAACGCCCGCGGCATGTATATGCCGGAGTTTTCTTCCACCAACGGAGATCCCGAAACCAGCCAGGGCGGCCATCCCAACGTCCATTACACCGTCGGAGCGGCGGCCTTGAACCTCGAGATCGATGAAGAGACTGGTAAGATGAAAGTGCTCAAAGCCGCGCTGGCCATCGATGCCGGCAAAGCCCTCAACCCCGATCTGGTAAGAGGCCAGATCACCGGAGGCCTCTTGCAGGGCCTGGCCACCGTCCTCTATGAGGATATGCGCTACGACGCTTCCGGCAAACTGCTCAATCCCAATTTCACCGATTACAAAATCCCCACCTCCATGGACGTTCCGGACGAGATCATCCCCATCATCGTAGAGGTGCCTCAGCCAGACGGACCGTTTGGGGCCAGAGGCATTGGAGAACACACCATGCTTCCGGCCGCGCCGATGATCGCCAACGCCGTGGAAGACGCTCTGGGCGTGCGGATCAAATCCATGCCCGTCACAGCCGAGAAAGTGGCCATGAGCCTGTTTGGGGAGGATAAATGAGCCCAGCCCTCACAGGCATCCGCGTCCTGGACCTTACCCGTGTACTGGCCGGGCCCTTTTGCACCATGGTCCTCAGCGATCTGGGGGCCGAAGTGGTGAAGCTGGAAATTCCCGGCACGGGTGACGACTCCAGAGCTTTTGGGCCCTTTCTCCACAACCGTTCCCTCTACTTTCTCAGCATCAACCGCGCCAAAAAGAGCGTCTCCCTCAACCTCAAACATCCCCGTGGCAAAGAACTCTTCAAACGGCTGGTGCCCCAGTTCGATGTCCTGGTGGAAAACTACCGTCCCGGCACTATGGAAAAGCTGGGCCTGGATTACGAGCTGCTCAAAGAACTCAATCCCCGCCTCATCTATGCCGCCTCCACAGGATTTGGACACAGCGGGCCAGACAGCCTCAAACCCGCTTACGACATCCTGGCCCAGGCCAGAGGCGGGATCATGAGCATCACCGGTCAGGACCCCAATCATCCCACCCGGGTGGGTATGAGCCTGGGAGACATCACCGCCGCGCTCTTCACCGCCATTGGCATCAACGCAGCACTCTACCAGCGTCAGATAACCGGACGGGGCCAAAAGATCGACGTCTCCATGCTGGACAGCCAGGTGGCCATCCTCGAAAACGCGCTGGTCCGCTATCAAGCGGAAGGCGTTTCACCTCAACCACTTGGCACCCGCCATCCCACCATCGCTCCCTTCCAGGCCTACCGGGCCAGAGACCGCTATTTCGTGATCGCCGTGGGCAACGACGCCCTCTGGAAAACCTTCTGCTCCGCTCTGGAACGACCCGAGCTGACAGACGATCCCCGCTTCAGTTCGAACCGCCTCAGGACGGACAACCTCAGCCAGCTGAATGCCATCCTGGAGCCCGTCTTCCTCACTAAGGACGCCTCCGACTGGCTGGCCCTCTTTGAGCTCACCGGCATCCCGTCCGCTCCCATCAACGACATCGAGGCCGTGATCAACGATCCCCAGGTGCTAAGCCGTAACATGATCGTGAGCGTGGAGGACGAACTGGCCGGCACCGTCAAAATAGCCGGAAATCCCATCAAAATGAGCACTTTGGAGGAATCTCCCACCCGGGACAGGGTGCCTGAGATCGGTGAACACAACCAGCTGATCTATGGTGACTGGCTGGGGCTAAGCGACGCGGAAATCAGTAGCCTGAAAGCCGATGGAGCGATCTGAACTCGTTGACACATTGAGATAATGAGCGGTTTATTGAACAATGAGAAATGAGAATATGAGGAGTAATTGAGAATTGACAATGGAGAATGCTCTCACTAGTGGAGCCGCAAACGTCCTCGTTTGCGTGGCCGGATCGTCTATGACAATTCGGTGCGTGCCTGGCTTCACGCGGAACGCGTAACGCGTAACGCGTAACCCCCAAAAGGATAAGCCCATGGACATTGAAAGCATCCTGAGAGGTCCCATCAAGTCTCAGGTCCAGATGCTACAAAGCGGAGAAATCCCGCTGGACCTCTGGTTGAGAACCCAGGTGGAGCGGCTCCTCAAGCTGGATAAATATGTCCGTTCCTTCCTCAAAGAACCCGGCAGGAGTGAACGCGTGTTTAGCCAGATCGATGAGCTTCCGGCCCGCTGGCCAGACCCCTCCAGCCGTCCTCCCCTTTACGGCATTCTCTTTGGCGTCAAAGACATCTTTGCCGTGGACGAGCTTCCCACCCGGGCCGGTTCTTCCCTGCCGCCCAGTGCTTTACGCATGCCCCAGTCCTCTCTGGTCACCAGGCTCGTCAATGCCGGCGCGGTGGTATTGGGCAAGACGGTCAGCACCGAGTTCGCTTTCTACAGCCCAGGCCCCACCCGCAATCCCAAGCATCTGGACCATAGTCCGGGAGGCTCCTCAAGTGGTTCCGCGGCAGCCGTTTCCGCTGCCATCTGTCCTTTCGCTCTGGGCACTCAGACCATCGGTTCCATCATTCGCCCCGCTTCCTACTGCGGCGTGATCGGCTTCAAACCCAGCTATGGCAGGGTAACGCTGGAGGGAGTTTTCCCCTTCAGTCCGCTCATGGACCATCCCGGCATTATCTGCAACCGGCTGGATGACCTCATCTATCTGTCCCCCATCTTGTTAGCCGACATGAAACCACTCCTGGTGAAGGACAAACCCCGTCTGGGCATCCCTCATCCCAAATACCTGGCCAAAGCCGATGCAGCCGTCCTCGACAACTACCAAAACAGGATCAGTATTCTGAAAAGCCAGGGCTTCCAGGTGACCCAGACAGACCTCTTTGAGAATATCGACCACCTGGAAAAGGCCCATCACGACATCTGCAGCCGGCAGTTTTATGAGACGCACGCTAAGCTCTGGCACCGCTACGGTGACAGATATTCCCCTCAATCAGTGGCTTATATGCAAAGAGGCAAGCTGCTGGGGCCAGGGATGTTTAGCAGCCTGCAGGATGATCTGCTCCTCCAACGCGCCGCCATCACAAAGCGTCTGGACAACCTGGGCATCGATCTCATCATCGCCCCTTCCACAACTACCGCGGCCCCAGAGGGCCTGGACAGCACCGGTTCTCCGCTCATGAGCCTCCCCTTCAGCTATTACGGCCTGCCTTCCATCACGCTTCCCGATGGTCAGGACGCCAAAGGACTGCCCTTAGGGCTGCAAATAGGGGCCGCTCCGGGACGGGACGAGTATCTCCTGATCGCCAGCCAGGACCTGGGGGATAGTATCGGCAGTCCTTGATTCCGCCCCGGACCTTTAGAAACTAATCAGCGATAACGGACTATGGTACTCTGGGCGCTTGAACCAGCACGTCCCCATAGGCGTATCGCCGGTCGCTGGTGTACAAAAACACCCTGTAGAGGCCTGGAGTCAGGTCCTGAGTGGGGACTGTCAGATGATTAACAACTCCTGGCGTCAGGCTGTATTCCTTCTTGACCTCAGCCTGTGAGTCGAGGAGCAAAAGCGTGGCGGTGATGTGCTCCTTTATTGCTATATGCAGATTGAAGCTTCCGCCCTGAGAGACCGGATTGGGATACGCGCGGTAAATGCCATTCACGATGGGTATTTCAGGTGGTACTTCCCCCACCACGGTTATGCTCACCGGGCCATAGAACGCGCTGCTGGCATAGTTCACAGCCTCCAGCCAATAACAATAGGTGCTGCCGATAGCCACTTCGTTGTCCGTAATGCTGTAGCTCTGAGGACTGCTGGTATTGGTGGCAGGGATCATGGCAGGAGTGATCAGTACAGCGGAGGCCACATCACTGCTCTCGCCACGATAAATCCGGTAGCCCAGCATCTCTGTCTCGGATTGGCTAATCCAGGCGATTTTTACGAAGTTATTAGCCGTGAGCGTTACCGTGAAACTACTGAGATCGGTTATCAGCGGCGCGACGAAATCCACGCTCTGGTCATAGCTGTTATCCACCACCTCATATTGGTCGGGGTCCCAAGCCGCGACTCCGTATAGAGAGACGGTGTAAACTCCCAATAGAAACTCGGAATCCACAAACAGGTGGGGCGTGAAAAATCCCGTGGAGACTCCATCTCTGAAAATCTCAGCGTTCAGTTCGTCTCCCAGGGGATTATGGGCCGTGACGTTGAAGCCGCTTTTAGCATCCCGAGGTTTTTTGATCTTGGCGCCGGGACGGATAAGCCAGGGGTAATCCCGCATTTCCCAGTCATGGGTGTCGCCATTCCCACCCAATACCATATCGCCCAGATAGTTACCCTCTTCATCCGTGGATTCGATATCGTCAAAGTGGCCCATATAGACCCTGAAGTCATAACCCGCGAGGCTCACCCACCCCTCTTCTCCATCAGAATTGAAGAGGTCGCATCCCGTCATGACCAGCAAAAACAGCATGATCAATATGGCTAAAGCTCTATTCATCTATCGCTCCCTGGCCTCCAGCGCGGGCATGCCAAGCGGCTTTGGACCCAGCCTGGCTCGCTGCCTGTAAACCAGTTTTCAAGCCAGCTCAGCGGCAAGTTTTTGTCAACGATTTTCTTTATCTTTAATCCTTTACAATGATATCGACATAAGCTTCTATGCTGCTGGCCAACGATCTCGACGCGGCCAGAGAGGCAGCCCATCAAATCACCGCGGACTATGATGTTGCAGATTTCTCCAAAGCAGCAGAAGTGCTGATCCTGGGAGAGATGCAGGCCAGTAATCCACCTGGTGTATCCCTGTCACGGTCAGTTGTTGTCCCGTCGGTTTTGCCAGTTGGTCCTTCTCTGCCTGAGTTTGTTTAAAATCCTGGCCCTGATTGGGTTTCTGTGCTGTGTCAGACTGTCGCCTGAAAGTGAATCCCGTCTTGCCAGATCATCAAGTTGATCGCTTCTTTGCCGGATTCTTGAGTTGAATGCATCCTTAGCTTTGGGGTCCCTGATGCCGGTCCTCAGTGAGATCATGCTTTCCCCAATCGCCTTCTCCATCCCGGCTCTGGCATCCAGATACTCTTTAAGGAGTTTTCGTGTCTTCCCTTCATCAAAGTTCTCGTCCGTAAGCGCGTTCATGAAGGCACGTCTGGAATCCTGGGATTTTTGCAGTTTGGCTCGGTTTCGCTCCCGTGATTCCAGGAATTGGCGTCGAAGCTCCAGGGTGTGCTTATTCCCCATACCGTCACGCCAGGGAACGAAAGTAGTCTCGTTTTGTTCGGGAGGTCTGTCTTCGGTCAACCATTGCACAATCAAAATGCCGATTATGCCGGCATTCATTGCCATGGACAGCACCAGTGCTATCAGAATCCAGCGGCAGTGGCAAAGGTGTTCAAATCGATCAGTTGGTCGATCGTGCCGCCGGTATTGTAGGCCAGGCTGGCCGTAATCGTCTCCGCGGCGTCCCTTTCAATGGTCGGAGTTTGGTCTGGTTCCGTGCTGTTTTCACCGCAAGAACTGAGGCTCAGCAACATCTTTGAGCTTAGCAGAAGCAGTGCAACCATGTAAAATGGAGTCTTGTTCATGATGATCTCCTGTCTTTAACAATAACACATTAACTACAATTATCCACCCCTCAATACCCCGGATTTTTTTCCACCATCACATAGTTCACTGTCTCTGATATGGTTACGATTAAGACCTCTTCCCTGCAATCAGCCTGTATATCCCCTGCCGGATATGCCGGGCCTGTCTCACCCCTAACCCACCCCAAAGCTTGGGTTAGGGGTGCGATAAGCGTGCGATAAGCGTGCGATAGTGAAGGGGAAGGATGAAGATTATCAATTGGAAAAAGTAAGGAGCCGGAAATCCGGCTCCCCTTTTATGCCTCAGAACCTGGATAATCTCTTACTGGGCTAGTTTTTTTACGATCCCTGCCACATATTTACCCTGGAAACGGGCCCCGTCCAGTTCGTTCTGGCTGGGCTGGCGTGATCCGTCCCCTCCGGCAATAGTGGAAGCTCCGTAAGGCGATCCGCCACTGATTTCACTCATAGTCGTTTGTCCGCCAAAAGCATAAGGCAGACCGGCGATGACCATACCGTGATGCAGGAGCACGGGATGGAAGGTGAGCAGGGTGGATTCCTGACCGCCATGCTGGGTCCCGCTGGAAGTGAACACACTGCCCACTTTGCCTACCAGGGCCCCTTTGGCCCACAAGCCTCCGGTGCTGTCCAAAAAGGCTTTCATCTGAGCGCTCATGTTGCCAAAGCGGGTTCCGGTGCCGAAGATGATACCGTCGGCTTCCTCAAGGTCTTCGAGGTTGGCTACCGGTATGTGTTCCATAGCTTTCTGGGCTTCCGTGGCACCCATCATGGCGATGATATCCGGGCTCAGGGTTTCCGGCACGCGTTTGATCTCCACGTCCATTCCTTCTATCTCTTTGGCCCCTTCGGCAACTGCCTGGGCCATGCGGTATATGTGTCCCCAAAGGGAATGTATCAGGATAAGGGTTTTCATTGTAAGTTCTCCGTTAATGGTTTATTTGCAGACATAATAATCGGGATTGCATACCACGCAAGTGGGAGTTTCTCAAGCAAAGCTGGAGCTGGGATATCCCGGGCAGAACGCGTCTCTTGCATCCCCTCCCAAAAAAACAAATTGACAAATCGCCAAAGGCCGGCTAAAATTGCATTACAAGATAAGTAATTGATCTTATAAGCGATTAGCTTGTTAATCAGATACTTGCGGGTTAACGGAGAATAGTTTGATCTGCGCGGATGTGTCCAATCCGTGAGTAAACACAACATTTTTACATGTGAGGTAACATGCCGAGTCTGCCGCTTGTTTGGTGGTTGGCACCCTTGGGTGCCGTGTCAGCGTTGTTTTTTGCCTGGTGGTTCTGGCGCTCAGTGCACCGGGAAAATCCTGGCAATGCCAGAATGGTTGAGATTGCCGGCTATGTGCGGGAAGGGGCCTATGCCTATCTGAGACAGCAATATAAAGGCGTGGGAATCTTTTTCGCGGTGGCGCTGGCGCTGCTGCTCTTTATGGCCTATGGACTCAGGGTGCTGGACCCCATGATTCCCTGGGGGTTTTTGAGCGGAGGTTTTATGAGCGCTCTGGCGGGATTCATCGGCATGAATACTGCCACCATGGCCTCCAGCCGCACTGCCCAGGCCTGTTCCGAAAGCCTCAACCTGGGCCTCAAGGTCGCCTTCCGGGCCGGGGGAGTGATGGGACTGGTGGTGGTGGGACTGGCCCTCTTTGACCTCAGCGCCTGGTTTTTCATCCTCAATTCCATCGGATATTCGCTCCAGAAGATCGCCGTGGTGATGCTCTCCTTTGGGATGGGGGCCTCCAGCCAGGCCCTCTTTGCCCGTCTGGGAGGAGGCATCTATACCAAGGCCGCGGACGTGGGAGCAGACCTGGTGGGCAAGGTGGAAGCGGATATTCCGGAAGACGATCCCCGCAACCCTGCCACCATTGCCGATAACGTCGGAGACAACGTTGGAGACGTGGCCGGGATGGGAGCCGACCTCTACGAAAGCTACGCGGGCTCGATCCTGGCAACGGCGGCTTTGGGGATGTCGGCCTTTCTGCAGTTATCTGCCAAACACCCTCAGGTGCAGGCCTCGCTGTTCAACTTCATCGCCGCTCCCATGATCCTGGCTGGGATCGGAGCGCTGCTTTCCATCGTGGGCATTTTCCTGGTTTCGGTAAAGGAGGATGCCGGCATGAAACAACTGATGGGTGCCCTAAACCGCAGCGTCTATGTGAGTTCCATTCTTATTGCGGTAGCCTCATACTTCATCACTAGATATCTTTTGCCGCCCCAGTATTTCTTTGGGGTGTTCATTTCGACCCTGGTGGGACTGGCAGCGGGGGTGCTGATTGGCTACTTTACCGAAATTTACACTTCCCACAGCTACAGCCACACCAAAAGTATTGCCCAGCAAGGTGATTACGGGTCCGCGACGGTGATCCTGGAAGGCATCTCCGTGGGCATGAAATCCACCATGGCACCCGTGATCGTGATCGCGATCGGGATCATGACCGCCTTCACCGTCAGCAACGGCTTTGAGATCGTGGAGATGGGGCTCTATGGCATCGGCTTCGGAGCGGTGGGTATGCTGGCCACTCTGGGAGTGACTTTGGCCATGGACGCCTTTGGTCCCATCGCGGACAACGCTGGCGGCAACGCTCAGATGAGCTATCTGCCCAAGGAAGTGCGCGAACGCACCGACAATCTGGATGCTGTGGGCAACACCACCGCGGCCATCGGAAAAGGCTTTGCCATCGGCAGCGCGGCCCTCACGGCCATGGCCCTTTTGGCAGCCTTTCTGGAAAAGGTGCGCGACGCCTTTGCCATGATGGGGGCCCGCCTGGGTGAAACCCAGTTTCTCACCATCAACTATGGCAGCTTCAGCGAGAAGGTGGACGCCTCCAAGGCCAGCCTCATCAACTTCATAGAATATTATCAGATCAACCCCTTGAATCCCAAGTTCCTGCTGGGAATCTTTGTGGGAGCGATGGTCGTCTTCGTGTTTAGCGCGCTCACCATCAAAGCGGTAGGCCGGGCGGCCGGAAAGATGGTCAAGGAAGTGCGGCGCCAGTTCACCACCATTCCAGGCATCCTGCAAGGGACCGCCAAGCCGGATTATGCTCGCTGCGTGGTTATCAGCACTCAGGGGGCCCAGCAGGAAATGGTGTTGCCAGCCATCCTGGGCATCCTGACCCCCATCGTCATCGGCCTCATCTTTGGTGTGGCGGGAGTGCTGGGCGTTCTGATCGGAGGACTCACCACCGGTTTTGTGCTGGCCGTGATGATGAACAACGCTGGCGGGGCCTGGGACAACGCCAAAAAGTATGTCGAGACCGGTGCCCATGGCGGAAAATCCTCTCCCACCCACAAGGCCACCATCGTAGGCGACACGGTGGGCGATCCCTTCAAGGACACCGCGGGGCCCTGCATCAACATCCTCATCAAACTGATGAGCATGGTCTCTATCGTCTTTGCCGGATTGATCGTGAGCTACTCACCTATGATTGAAGCACTTTACACTCCCAAGCCCAGTGGCGTGACGGTGATCAGGAGCGAGATGCCTGCTGCTGCTGAGATCCCTGACGGCAGGTGAGATGCTTCGCAGGGGATAGCACGGCTCCATCAGTATCCCGGAACGCTCATCCCTTCAGGCTAATAGGCTATCGGTCTTACCGTTCCGTAAGCGGTCACATAGTCGTTGATGCTGTCTTTCAGGGCGCCAAAGTCCATCTTGTGGTAGTATTCGCTGTTGAATTTACCCACCACCTCGCTCATCGGGATCGACACCAGATAGCTGCAATCGTCCCAATCGTCATGCCAGTAGGCGCTTACATACTTCACGGCTTTAAGCTGGCCGACCTGGATCGTGTGTGAGGAAAGCTCCCAATCCGCCAGCACATAAAGAATGATGGTGGCAGCCCAGGCCACATAGGCATTGGCCTGAGATTCGTCTCCCATAAAGCCGTTGGATACCCAAAAGATTTCTCCGTTGTAGTATTCGATCAGGCCCGTGGAATAGATGGTATCCAGCACATCGTCAAAGCTCACGGCGCTCAGAAGCACCGCACAAATCATAAGCAACAGCAGCAAGGCAATTCTCTTCATCATCCGCTCCCTTGTCTTTTCGGCTATTCCATGCCAGGCCACAATGCTGTCAAGCTAAAATCAATCCTTAGTGTGCGTTCCACGCGTCAGTGAGTGGGATTTGTTCCACCCATCCGAGAGATATATTCGCGGTTCGCGCAAATCCCGCTTGACATCTTTGGGCCCGGGAGCTAGAGCAAGATGTATCAAAACCGATTATGGAGCCGATTATGAAGAACCAAAATCAGGTAGCCAGGGCCCTGCAGTTCATCGAGGACCACCTCACGCGCCAGATCGCGCTGGAGGATATTGCCGACGCGGCCAACTTTTCCCAGTGGTATTTCCATCGTTTATTCAGAGTTTTAACCGGTTACTGCGTAAACGATTACCTCAGGAGGAGAAGGCTGTGCGAGGCGTCTCACGAGCTGCTCTACACCGATCGTCCCATCCGGGAGATCGCCCTCAAATACCAGTTTGAGTCCCAGGCCGCCTTCACCCGGTCCTTCAAAAGCGTGGCGGGCATCACGCCTGGCAGATGTCGTCGCCAGATCGCCTCCCTGATCCGCTTTCCGGCCCTGAGACCGGAAACCTATTCCCAGCCCCAAAAAGGAGTAAAAATGCAAGAACCCCGTTTTGTAACGAAAGACAGCTTCAACGTGATCGGAGTAAGCTGTAAGAGCGATCCCAGCCAGAGCCTCCACAAGCTCTGGCAAAGCTTTGGTCAACGCTATGCCGAAATCCCCAACGTGACGGACCCCCAACA
>Ga0209311_1001738_pt1 | contig 16995 bp, 15 predicted proteins | sample AD_UKC045_MetaG_FD_184417 | JGI IMG/M metagenome (GOLD analysis project Ga0209311, IMG submission 184417) | Active sludge microbial communities of municipal wastewater-treating anaerobic digesters from USA - AD_UKC045_MetaG (SPAdes) (version 2) | ecosystem: Engineered > Bioreactor > Anaerobic >... | reverse complement strand
ATTTCATGTAGCACGTAGCATATAACATATAACATGTAGCATGTAGCATGTAACAATATCAAACCCCGTTATGCGATGAGGTAAGTTGTTTTACATCGAAAACAAAGACGAGGACGTCCACTCTGCATATCGGCTGACATTGCATGGTGCTTTAAGTTATATGCTACGTGCTACATGAAACCATCTTTCTTCTTTGTTTTTTATTCTGTATAATAGAGCCATGTTTCGCTGGTTACGCGCTTTGGCCGTGAGTGACATGATGTATCTGACGGTTTTCGGATTGCTCGCGCCCATCTTTGCTTTATTTTTAAGAGAACGGATTCCGGGCGTCACCTTGCTGACCGTGGGTTTGGCCGAGGGTATTTATCTATTAACCATTGGAATTTTAAGGCCCTTCTCGCAACTTTATTCAAAAAACGATTTAACGGGCTGGAGAACTCAACACTTATTATGGTTTGGTTCTTTTTTTGCGGCCATGACCCCGTTCCTATACCTCATGGCGCGCGACATGATTGATATTTACGTAATTCAAATTCTCTACGGCGTAGGCATAGTTTTCTGCGAACCGGGCTGGAGCCGCCTGATGGACAAGGCCTGCCAGTACCGTTCTTTTTTAAGCACTGAAAGATACAACACCATCGGTACCCTGACCGCGGCCGGACTGGCCTTGATCGGAGGTTTTATCGCAGATCAATACGGCATGGTTACCCTATTGATCTATATGAACGTAACCATCGTGGTGGCGGCCGGCTTTTTATGCGTTCTTTACTGGCGTTTCGGTTTGAATAAAAATTCAACCAAAGCCTGAATTATGAAATCCAATCCTTTAAAAATTTTATTGACCACGGATCTGCTGATTGCCGGAGCCTATGGCCTGATACTGTCCATCTTCCCTTTATTTTTAATGGATACCATGGCCGGCGCCACTCTGTTTACCGTTTCTTTGGCGCAAAGCCTCTTCCTGTTATCCAAAATAAATTTTCACTGGATTGCCGCCAACTACATTAAACATCATCATGTCCTCGATAGAGCGCGCGGAGGTTTATTGACCGGAGCCATCATCATTTCTTTGGTGCCGGCTTTGTATCTAACGGTCTCGGATATGACTTTAATTTTATTGATCCAAATATTTTTGGGCCTGGGCATGGGTATTTTGCAAGCATCCTGGAAAATTTTATCTCACGAAGATATAAAAAAGACGGACTGGCCGACTCTGCAAAACAATCACCGACATACCACTATTTTTGTTATGGCCATGACCGCGGCCTTGGGCGGCTTTACAGCTTATAACTACGGATACTGCGCCCTGATGTACTTAATGACCGGTATCGGTTTGCTCGCAGTCCTTTTAAGCGCCGTACTAATCATGAAATCACCAGCCAAAAGCTGATAATCAGTGCAGGCAAAAAAATTTAAAAAAAATAAGTTTACAATAATTTTTATTTTATAATTTTTCAGTTTGAGTTTCTGTCTTTGTTTCGCCATTCGGCGATTTTTTTATGGTCGCCTGATAATAAAACCTTGGGTACTTTCCAACCCATAAATTCTTCAGGACGCGTATATTGCGCGTACTCCATCTCACCGTCTTGATTCCATGACTCCTGATCCAGGGATGAAGCCGCGCCCAAAACACCGGGCCTCAAACGCACTACAGCATCAGTCATAACCAAGGCGGCCAACTCTCCGCCCGTCATCACGTATGGCCCTATGGACAATTCCTCATCCGCCAATTTTTTAGCCACTCTCTCATCAACGCCTTCATACCGCCCGCACAAAAAAACCAAACGGTCATATTTAGCCAACCGGCGGGCATCTGATTGTGTAAACATCTTGCCTTTGGCTGAAGTTAAAATAACTCTCACTCGTCCTGCGTCACTCGTCCTGCGTCCTACGTTTTTTCCATCAGAGACGCGGGACGACTGGGACGTACGACGTGGAGTGGTCGTTCGCGCAACGACACCCCGTGCGACGCCCATTGTTTTCAATGCTTCATAAAACGGCTCCACCCGCATCACCATACCCGCTCCCCCGCCAAAAGGCCGGTCATCCACGTGCCCGTGCTGATCTATAGCCCACTGTCTTAGCTGGTGAGCTTCAACTTTAAGCAATTTATTTTTTTGCGCTCGCCCTAAAATCGACTCACCGCAATACGCGTCAATCATTTCCGGAAAAAGAGTCAGGACATCAACCTGTAAAAACCGGCCATTCTTTTGAGACTGTTTTTTAATCATATTGAATCAATTTTGCCACGCTCCGCATAAAACGTCCATCAAAATAAAATCACCTCGCATGAGCGGGGTGATTCTTGTCTGACTATTTTGGATTATATACCCAAATCGGCCAAATCCTGATCTGAAACCAGCTTATCCTCTTTCTCTTCAGGCTTGCGGCGCGTTTCCTGATGAGCCATGCGGGCACCCTCGGGTTCGTAAACCTTGAGGTTGACGCGGGCATTTTCTTTGGCGCCCACAATTTTGAGCAAGATGCGCAAGGCACGGGCCGTTTGACCCTGGCGGCCAATGACGTAGCCCATGTCTTCTTGATTGATATGAAGAGTAATGAGTACGCCGCGTTCATCAACAGTGCGTTCGGTCTTCACGTCATCCGGGTGGTTGACGATAGACTTAACCACATATTCAATAAACTGCTGGTCCTTAAACTGTTCTGCCATATCGGCTCTGAACAATCCGCTCAACAGCCACACGCTTGCTCGCGCAAGACGAGCGCCTCGAGACGGATAATGTCATGATTGCCGGCCTAAGATGCAAACCGACGTTTATAAATTAACTTGTAAAATACTTGGATTATTGGCCGGCATCTTCAGCCAAAATCCAGCTGAATATAGCACACAAAAAACCCCATGTCAAAACAAAAAAGAGGATTTAACCTCTTTTTTTGGCTTATATTAGGCTTTTTTTGCCAGCTTCTCTTTGCGCTTCTTGGAAATCTTGGTGTTTTTTCTTTTCTCGCCCTTAACCACACCGTGCTCCACAAAAAGATTCCAAACCGTGTCCGTGCATTGCGCGCCGTTGGCTATCCAATGTTCGATCCGGTCTTTTTTAACCGTAAAAGTTCCGGGATTGGTGCGGGGATTGTAATGACCCAAGATTTCCAAAGCCTTGCCCCAAGGATCACGCGACTTCTCGCAGATAATAAACCTGTATTCAGGCTGTTTTTTCTTGCCTATTCTGGTTAAACGAATGCTTAACATAGTTATTCAAGTTGTTTGAGATATTAATTCTGATAAATGAGGTTTAGTCAGGGTACCAGCCCCGAACCTCTTGAGCCCATCCCCTCTTTCTGACGGGAAGGATGTTGGCCGTAACATAGCTGGAATAGGCGGTAAAGTCAACTGTTTCATGTAGCACATAACATGTAGCACATCGCAATCGTCCATAACGTCCTCTCACGTACTTAGCGTCCCAATCGTCGCTCGTCCCGCGTACCGCGTCATGAAACATGTCCCGACACCATGATCGGGATCCCGATCAATATATATTTGATTATTGTATCGGGATAGCACGTAGCATGTAACAAACAATCCAACATCCAACATCCTACGTCGCACGTCCTACGTAACCACCCCCCGTCATCCTGAACTTGTTTCAGGATCTCATCACTAAATAATTAATACACCCTACGTCAAAACCATTGCGAGCGAAGCGCGGCAATCTCGCTTATTAGTAATCATGTCACTGCGCCCAGTCTCCCGTCAGCAGGTCTTCCAAACTCTTAGCATCTTTCAGCTTATACGGGCCAATGCGCGTGCGCCTTAATTCCTTAAGATAAGCGCCGCAGCCCAGTTGCTCGCCAATATCGTGAGCCAAAGAACGTATATAGGTGCCCGAGGAACAAGTAACTCTGAATTTTAAGACCGGCCAACTATATTCCGTAATGACTAATTCTGTGATATCCACTTTTTTAGTGGGGCGCAAATGCTCCACATCCACGCCTTTTCTGGCCAATTCATAAAGTTTCTGCCCGCCCACTTTTTTAGCCGAATAAGCTGGAGCCTTTTGTTCAATCGTACCTCTGAACTTCGCCAAAGCTTCTTCTATATCTTCCCGACGCGGGACGAGCGACGTGGGACGTGCGACGACCACCCCGGTTAAATCATAAGTATCACTGGTGCCGCCCAACTGAGCAGTCGCTTCATAAGTTTTATCCAGCCCGACCACGTCATGCAGTTTTTTGGTCTGGCTGCCTACGCCCACTAATAGCAAACCCGTGGCAAACGGATCCAAGGTCCCGCCATGCCCGACTCGACGCGTTTTATATATCCTGCGTACTTTATCAACCACATCATGCGAGGTGATCCCGGCGGGCTTATCTATCAATAACATGAGAGATGGAGAATCAGGCATAAATCAATAATCAAGATACAGTATTCAATTAAAAATTACGAATTACGAATTAATAATCAATAACCAAATTCCAATCACCAATTAAGGTCTTACAATTGACACCCTATCCTGTCATTCCTGCGAAGGCAGGAATCCAATATGGATAATTAATCATCCATATTTTGGTCAATTGGTTATTGTTGTATTGGTTATTATGCACTTTAGCAGATTGCCACGCCACGGCGTTCGCGAACGCCGTGGCGTGCTCGTCGGACTCGCTCGCAATGACAATGTTGGTTTTGACGCGGTACATTGGGGTCGTTTGTTATATGCTACGTGCTACATGTTTCATGACGCGCGGTACGCGGGACGAGCGACGATTGGGACGCTAAGTACGTGAGAGGACGTTATGGACGCGATGTACGTTAAGTACGCCAGTTGAGCTATGGACTTCCGTCTCGTTTTTTGATAACCTGTGCTCATCAGCCATTAATCTATTTGAAAAGAATCGGATGGTTTGGTCTGCGCGCTGATCACGAGTAATTTACGGATTTCCTTGCTTATAATTTCCATGCTAATTTTAGCCAAAAATTTCAGACAACATTCTGGAAAGACGGGCTCTCCTGCCATGGAGGCGTGATCGTTTGTTGAACACAAAAGCAGATCTTTGCCATGCGATTGTCATCATATGACATTTGTTATCGCATTAATTTTGGGTTTGGGAATAGGTGGCGGTTCGGCCTACTACCTGTTTACAGCCAAAGCCAAAAAAGCCAAATTAACCTTGGAGGAGGCCGAAAATAAATCAAAACTGCTGGTCAAAGACGCGGAAACCAAAGAGCAGGAAATCTTGGTCCGCGCCAAAGACAAGGCTATCAAAATCATAGAAGAGGCCCGTCGTGACGAAAAACAAGCTCAAGAAGAACTTAAAAAACAACAAGCCGCCTTGGTGGAACGGGAGACGGCCTTTGGAACCAGAATGCTGGAAATTGATGAAATCAAACAAAAACTCGAAAAGCAGTCCGCGGATCTGACAGACAAAGAACAGCAAATCCAAGCCATCAAAGAAGAAGAAAGCAAAAAACTGGAAGAAGTGGCCAACCTGACCCAAGAACAAGCTGTGGAGCGCTTGCTGTCTTTGGTCGAAGAAAGAGAACAGGATACTCTCATGAGCCGTATCCATAAATTGGAAAAAATGGAGTCTGATGAAATAGACCGCAAAGCCAAAAACATCTTGGCCGTGGCCGTCCAGCGTTTGGCCGCCTCGCACGTAGTGGAAACCACCACCACACACGTGGAACTGCCCAGCGATGAAATGAAAGGACGCATTATCGGACGCGAAGGCAGAAATATCAAAACCATCGAATTATTGACCGGCTGTGAACTGATTATCGATGACACGCCCAACATGCTGACCATTTCCGGCTTCTCGCCCATCAGAAGACAGGTAGCCAAAAGAACATTGGATAAACTGATCGTGGACGGACGCATCCACCCCGGACGCATTGAAGAAACCGTGGACGAATCCAAAAAAGAACTGGCTTTGGATATTAAAAAAGCCGGCGAAGACGCCCTGTTCCAAGTGGGCATCTCCATGGCCGGCATCGATCCCAAGCTGGTGCAGATTTTAGGCCGTTTGAAATACCGCACTTCGTACGGCCAGAATATTTTGCAGCATTCCATGGAAGTGTCGTTGATAGCTACCATGTTGGGCGAAGAACTGGGTGCTGATGTTTCGGTTTGCAAAAAAGGCGGACTGTTTCATGATATCGGCAAGGCCGTGGATCACGACTTACAGGGCGGACATCCGGAACTGGGTGTGCAAATCCTTAAAAAATTCGGTTTTCCTGAAGAAATTTGGTATCAATGTCTGGGCCATCATGAAGACAAACCTAAAACCTTGGAAGCTGTTATTGTTAAAGCTGCGGATGCTATCAGCGGAGCCCGGCCCGGAGCACGTAAAGACTCTCTGGAGCAGTATGTGAAGCGCTTGGAAGAGCTGGAAAAGGTGGCTTCAGGTTTTGAAGGCATTGATAAAGTCTATGCCATACAAGCGGGCCGCGAAATTCGCGTATTCGTTAATCCCAAGGCCATGGATGATTTTGGAGCCACTAATCTGGCACGCGACATTGCCACCAAAATCGAAGCCGAACTAAAATACCCCGGAGAAATCCGTGTCACTTTGATTCGCGAGACCCGCATCATTGACTACGCCAGATAAAAAAACCGCCTGTCAGTTCAGGAGGTTGAGAGATGATCGGGTCGCCGCCAGGCGGCCCGACATTTTTAGCGGCTGACGGAGATGTGCCAGCGCGATCGCTGACCTGGTAACCCGAGTTGAGCGCGCGATGCGACGCAAGCAATCCAACAGGATCTTGCCCTTGACCCAGGAATTGCGCGGGGCAAAGCCGAGCAACTTGTTCAAAACCAGCACAAACCGGTCTATGAGCAGCGGATCAATCAAGAACATGTTCGGACACACCGCTTCCTGCTCAAAGACATGCAAGCTGTTGGTGATGTGAATCTCGGCTTGGCGACGACGGGCGGCACTGGTTAATACTCGGCTCATAAACTGAACCATGAAATGGCTCTGATCTTCCTGGCACAGGTACTCATCCAGATCCTCAAGAGAGCCTTCCCAGTAAAAGATCAGACTTAGATAACTTTCCATGCCTCCTCCTCCCCGTTAATGCCTTAAAATACCCAAAATCTTAAATACATTATTTAAAAACAACCGTCAACCCTATTGTCCGCTGGCTGAAAAAGAGCATAATATACTTCTATGACCTGCATTAATATTTTAATTTTTGGAGATGTGGTCGGCAAAATCGGCCGTTTAGCTCTAAAAAAGCACTTGCCGGTTTTAAAAGACAGATACTCTCCGGATATCACGGCCATCAATGTAGAAAATCTGGCTCACGGACGAGGCATTACGCCCGGCACCCTGCAAGAGATGAGTGACCTGGGAATTGATATTTTTACTTCGGGGCACCATGTCTGGGAAAATCCGCAAGGTTTATCCTTGCTTGACAGCAAAGACTGGCAGACACGATTGATCCGCCCGCTGAACGCAGACCCAAAATCAGCCGGGATTGGGTATTGCGTAAAAAACATCAAAGCCACCAATGTGATATTTTTAAACCTGCAGGGCCGCCTCTTTATGCCCCAGGAAGTATCTTCCCCCTTTTTAGCCTTTGACCGTTTCTGGGCGCAAACAGTACCCCAATACCCCAATCCGTTGGTGGTAATAGACTTTCACGCCGAGGCTACCAGCGAAAAACAGGCTTTGGGACATTTTGCCGACGGGCGGGCGGGACTGATCTACGGCACCCATACCCATGTGCCCACGGCTGATGCCCAAATACTGGAAAAAGGCACGGGCTATATCACGGACGCGGGCATGGTCGGTGCTTATGATTCGGTTATCGGTTTTGAAAAAAATAGCTCTATTAAGCGATATTTAGAGGATTCAACCGCTCCTTACGAGCTCGAAAGCCATGGCCGGGCCGTTATTAACGCTTTATTATGGACCGTGACTATTGACAAAAAGGGTGAAAATCAGCTTAAGCTGATAAGGGAAATTATTGATATATAAGCGAATAAATGCTAGACTAACCCCATTAATCAACCGTCTAAACCCAACTTGAGACAGTTGGCCGGCGACGGGCTAATTCACACTTAAATCAACCATTATGAATAAAGCTGAACTCATCAACGTTATCGCTGAAAAAGTCGGCGTAACTAAAAAACAAGCTGAAGACATGATCGAGTCTTTCGTTGACATCGTCATCAGCGAACTGCAAAAAGGCAACGAGGTGACCATCGCGGGCTTCGGTCAATTCCTGGCTAAAAAACGGGCCGGCCGCATGGGCGTTAATCCGCAGAACCCGTCTGAAAAAATTCAGATACCTTCCGTGACCGTACCCAAATTCAAAGCCGGTAAAAGCCTGAAAGATGCTTTGAAGAGCCAGCACGCCCCGGAACCGATGACAGCTGCTCCGGAATCATCCGTCCAATAAAATCCAAAAACAGATTAAAACACCCCGCTTGGGGTGTTTTACTTTTTTTGAACCACGGCCACCAGATTCCTGCCTTTGAACCAATGGCACCAACCGGATAAATCATAAGCACCGATATTCTCTATGGCCCATAATTTAGCATCGAAATCAGCTTTATATTCAAGCGGAGTATAAGCATGCACGTAGCGTTTTTCCGGCCTAGAACCCGCTTTCCAGGCGTAATACAAGTCCCCGCCATCCCCGCCCGGAACACCCACGGCTCTTAACCAGGCGTATTTAAAAGTTTGCCACGAAAAGAAACGACGCGCGCGCAAATTCCAAACCGCACACACCAGCCAGCCTCCGGGCTTTAACAGACGATGCATCTCTTGTATGGAACGACGTCTCCATTCCTCCGAAGGCACGTGGTGCAAAACAGCTACGCAGGCGACCAAGTCCGCGCATTGATCAGGTAAATCTACTTGAGGCAAACCTCCGGAAATGATTTTAAAATTCGGCCGTCCGCCGTTCTTTGCTTCAGCCTGCTGTCTTAAAGCTTGAGAGGGTTCGACACCCAAATAATTTATATTCGCCGGCAAAACATCAAACAACCTGCCATTACCGGCTCCCATGTCGATCAGTGTGTCTCCGGGTTTAGTTTTTTGAACAATCAAATCCATTAAATTCCAAGGCCGGCCCCGCTTGGAGCTGAACATCCGCCCTTCCGATTCATAAAAATCCGAGACTTCTTGAGCTGTTCTTTGTCTGGCCCGTGTATCCATATCAATCAAGATAACGGTTTCAAGAGCAAAAGTCCATGCCATTCCATCCTTGCCATAATCCTCAATTCATAGCATCATAGGCTTTACCATGCAAAAGATTCCTCCTCTTGATTTGGCTAAAGACGTCATAAAAAACGTCTTGTTTTTGGATTGCCCGACCAGAAAAGATGTGATGAAAGAAATCAGAAAGCGTTTAAAAAACACAGACTATGCCTTCCCAGCTTCCATCCAACTTTGGCTGGCTTACAGAGAGCTGGTAAAAGATGGGCTAAAGAAAAACCCGGCCTTGGAAAAAGCTTTGCGCGTTAAAGACGTACGGACGGACAGCGGCGTGGCGCCGATCACGGTTTTGACCAAGCCCTTCCCCTGCCCCGGGCGCTGTGTTTACTGCCCCACGGAAACGCGCATGCCCAAGAGCTATTTATCGAGTGAACCCGCGGCCGCCAGAGCCTTGAGCTTAAAATTCGATCCCTACGAACAAGTCCTGCAAAGAGTAAAAGTTTTGGAGCGCAACGGGCACCAAACCAATAAAATTGAATTGATCATTAAAGGCGGAACCTGGTCGGCCTATACTGCGTCATACCGCGAGTGGTTTATCAAAAGATGTTTTGAAGCGGCCAATAACATTAATCACCCCGCTTGCACGACCGAGACCGAAGAAAATTTGCAGCAAGGAGATTTACTGAACCAACAAACCATTAATGAAACCGCCGAACATCGGATTATCGGCCTGACCATTGAGACCAGGCCTGATTGGATCAAGCCCAAAGAAGTGATTCATTTGCGCCGGCTGGGTGTGACGCGCGTGGAGCTGGGCTTGCAGATCATCGATGATCGGGTACTAAAACTAACCAAGCGCGGAACCACGGTAGCGGACGCCGAACGCGCTATCAGCCTGCTTAAGTCAACCGGCTTTAAAGTTGACGTCCATATTCTGCCGGGCCAGCCCGGAGCCAGCACGCAAGATGACCTGGACTCTTTTAAAAAGCTTTTTGACGACCCGAGATTCAGGCCGGACATGGTCAAAATATATCCCTGCGTGGTTTTGCCCAATGCCGAGCTAGCTGAATGGACAGCGCGTGGAGAATACAGACCCCTGGAAGGCTCCGAACTAAAAGAGCTGTTGATTAAAATGCAGGCTATGGTGCCGCGCTATTGCCGTGTTCCGCGTTTAATCAGAGATTTTCCAACCACGGAAATCACTCACGGCAACAAACAGTCCAATTTAAGAGAGTCGATTGAATCTGAAATGAAAAAACGAGGTTTAGCCTGCGTTTGTCTGCGTTGCCGCGAAGTGGGGCACGTGCCGGGCGATCACACAATGGATGAAACTAAAATATTTGAGGAACGTTACGAAAACGCGGATGGCCTTGAAGTGTTTTTATCGGTCGAGAACATGGATCGCAGTGCCGTCTTTGCGTTTTTAAGATTGAGGTTGCCAAAAATCCCTCTAAATCTCCCTTTGACAAGGGAGACTTGTATGTTGCATGGCACGATCATCCCTTATGATAAAAAATTGACTGTGGCAGCTCGCGAACTACGCAATAATCAAACGCCCGCCGAAAAATCGATCTGGCAATTCTTAAAAAGAGACGCTACCCAGTATCGTTTTTTAAGACAAAAGCCGATTGATCATTTCATTGTGGATTTTTACTGCTCCCAACTTCTACTGGCCATAGAAATTGACGGCTCTTATCATGAAGAAAAAATTGACTACGACCAACAAAGGTCTGATAAGTTGGCCACTTATGGAATCAAAGTAATACGCTATACCAATCAACAAGTGCTTACAGACTTCGATAATACAAAAAAAGATTTGATGAATAGACTGGCAGAACGACACCAAGATCTCCTGCTATCTTCAAAAGAACATATATCCCCCTTGACAAAGGGGGACCAAAGGGGGATTTACGAAACTTTCCCGGTCTTAAAAAACGCGGCCATCATCAGAGAATTGCATACCTATGGAACGGCTTTAAATATAGATCAGCACCGGGCTGAAGCCGCCCAGCACAAGGGATATGGCCGGCTATTGATGGAGCGCGCGGAAAAAATCGCTCTGGACCGGGGCTATGCCAAAATAGCCGTCATTTCCGGGGTGGGCGTAAGAGAGTATTATAAAAATGTTTTAGGCTACCATGAACAGGATACTTACATGGCCAAAGATCTGAAACAGTCAGCTTGAAATTTTCTGTCTTAAACCCACAATCGCCTGCTTTTCTTGCTGCAATTCCGCGATACGTTGTTTAAGATCCGCATTCTCGGCTTTAACTGATTCGATATTGCGCGTCAACTCATTAATCTCCCTTTGCAGTTGATTCATTCTTTGCATTAAAAATTGCTCACGCACCGCCGATTCCATCAGCCGGTCAACGTATTCACCCCGGCTTTCTTGCTCGCGCTGTTCGGCCACACTTTGCGTAATAACATGCTCTAAAACTTGACGCTGTAATTCAGCCAAATCAGGCGCTCCGCCGGCCTGAATCTTGGATTTCAAACCTTCGACCCAAACATCAACTTGTTTCAAGCCTTTCTCACCGCCGATGGCTTTCATGGAGTAGTCCTGCAATGCCGGCAGATTGCCGCGCCCCTGTCCCGATTCTTCTTCCAAACGGCGGACCACCAAAAACAAAAAACGCTGGATGGTTTTTTCAATTTCAACCTGCCTGTCAGCTATTTTGACCAGCAAATCAGACACTTCTTTGGTGCCCAGGGCCGTATTTTCCGGATGTTTGAAGGCAAAACCAGCCTCAGTCATCTGCCTGCGGAAAGATGGAGCATCGGAAGCTGAAAAGGATCCGAAATTAAACAATAAAGATTCCGGGCGATATTTGGCGGTGCGCGCCTGATCCGTGGCCGGCACCACGGCTTCCCGGCCCGCTTCGGCAATCTCTTGTTGAACACGGCGAATTATTTCTTGATCGTTCGTTTGTAAACTAATGGAAAACTCATCACCGCCCACGCGGTAAACTTCAGCTTTCAGACCTTCCGGCAATTGACTGATAATTCTATCCAAAATCCGGGTAGCCGCTTTAATAGCCGTGTTGCCGGTTCCACAGCCGCCTTCTTTATCAAAATATTTCAAAAAAGCCATGTCGATAGCAATCACAGACACAGGCCTCCCCTCCTCCAAAGCCCCCTCGATGTTCTTATAAAACATACCTCGGCCGTATAAACCCGTGGCTCCATCGCGGCGCACAGCTTGATGATTGAGTTCGGCTTCAGCTTTTTTTAGACGCGCGGCCAGCAATCGATTATCCGGATCACCCTGCAGCATGGATTCCAGTCTTTTCTTTTCGTTTCTAAGTTTATTTAATATCAATCCACCCTTGGTAGGCTCGTATTGATCCAAAAATTCTTCCTCTGATCTCACCCCGGTTAATTCTTGACTGTTATCCTTTTCATCGCCTGAAGAACCGTACATCTTATCCATGTCCAAAGGCAAAAGGCCCTCACGTTTCTTGTTATCCAGAACAAACTTTGTCAGCTGATCGGAAAAATCTTTTTGCTCCCGGGATCTTTCTCTGAAAGCCGTCAGGGCCGCTTCAATGGAGGGGGCCAAATACTCGCCATTATTCTCCTGCAGGGAACGCATGAAATCATCATATTCCAAAGCTTCGTTGGGCAGAGATCCGTCAAACAGCTTGCCCAGGCTCTTTTTCAAAAACTCATCATAAAATTTTTTGGCCTCTTCCGGAGACAGGCTTTCCCTCACCTCCAAAATTCTCTCCACCCGCGTTCTGTTTTTCTCAATATCGTTCAAAATCTGGCTTTGTTCCATGGCCGCACTCACAAACAAACGCTCGGGTTTAACGCCCGTACCGGCCGACTGCTTGGCTCGCGGCCAAAAATCGGCCACGGCCTTGAGATTCAAGTGCGTCACAGCCAAAGGCACGCCAGGATCTTGAGGCTGTGACTCCAGGGGCATTTTGCCTCTCATTTCATCCTGAAAAATTCTTAGCACTTCTTGAGCCGCTGACGAATCCATGTTCTTCAAAATAACCGAAAAATCATTGCCGGCCGTACGGTAAACTTCAAAATAATCATCCACCGACTCAAGTTGAGAATCTCCTCCGCGTTCTTTTAACTTATCCGCCACCACCCGTTGGACCACTTCATAAACTTTTTCCGCGGTGGCGGCCAAGGTTTTATCACCCAAATCATGCCCGCCGATTTTATTCAACCGATCCAGCTCACCCATGTTAATCTGCAAAATCTGATATTTTTCGGCTTGGCGCCCATCCACGTTTCCCTGCTCATCCGATAACCCGTCAAATATGCGGCGCAAATCTTGTCCGAATTTTTCTCCTTTGGCCGCGCCCGTGACATCATTTTCAAAATCCAAAGATTCCACATTTAAACGATCGGCCGATAACTCAAGATTGGCGATTTCCAGCTCGGTTTCGTCGGCTCCGGCTTGAGTCAGCTGCTCAACCCGCGCCTTGGCCTGTTTATAATCTTCGTGCACCACTTGACGGCGTAACACTTTTTTTTGCTCAAAGGTTCTGACACCTCTTTCTCTGATGGCCATATTGGCTTTAGTGTAGCAAAAAAAATAAGGCCCAACAACTTATTTGCCGGGCCCGGAGTCGGCCAGCACGGAAGCAATGACGACAACGTGAGAGATGGAAGGTGAGATCACCTTGGGAAGGAGCTGCAAGGCGGCACGCGCATGCTCGTCGCTCAATTGCATGAGCTGACGGCGATTGTCCAGACGGCCGGTAAACCCATGATGGGCTCTGAGACAGATGGCCAGCATCTCGAGCCAGACCGTGCCGTGCGCTTGGCTATAGGCCTCATACAGCTCTTCCTGGGGAGTCATGGCGACCTCCTTCCGTTGTCAAAAGAGTCGCATACTTAGCCAAAAATGTCAAGCTTTATCATGTAGCATGCAACATGTAGCATGTAACAAAAATTCCCTAAACATAGGGAATTTTTGAGGTTTTGGTATCTTACTGTCTACTTATTTGAATCTTTATTGTGTTAATCACCATTGCTACATGTTACGTGTTACATGTTATATGACTAGTACGCCTTAGCGAAAACCACCTGATCCGTCGCCTCTTGACCGCAATAGATGCACTTGCCGCCGCTTGACTGATCCAACGGATCCAATGGCAAACATCTGATGGTCGCCTTGGTCTCTGCTTTGACTGTCGCTTCGCAGTCAGCCGAACCGCACCAACCGGCTAAAATAAAATTACCTTCCAATTGAGCTTTAAAAGAATCGTAGTCCGCCACCTTGACCGTATGTGCTTGGCGAAAAGCCAAGGCCTTGTCATATAAGTTAACATGAATCTGCTCGAGCATGTCTTTAATGGCATCTATTAAGTCAGCTTCGGACAGGTTTTGCTTTTCAGCGGTATCACGCCTGACAGCCACCACTGTGCCATTAGCCATGTCCTTAGGACCGATTTCCAAACGCACGGGCACACCCTTCTTTTCCCATTCAAAAAACTTAGGCCCCGGCCGCAAATCGCGGGTATCAATCTTAACGCGTACTCCTTCGGCTATCAGCCCATCCGCCAAACCTTGAGCCTTGGACTGTACCGCTTCCAATTCTTCCGGCGTGGTGCCGATGGGTATGATAACCACCTGATACGGAGCCAGTTTAGGCGGCAAAACTAAACCTTTATCATCACCATGAGCCATAATCAAACCTCCAATCAAACGAGTTGATACTCCCCAACTGGTTTGCCAGCCGTATTGTTCAGTCCCTGTTTCATCCTGAAACTTAACGCCAAAAGCCTTGGCGAAATTCTGGCCCAGCATATGAGATGTTCCGGCCTGCAAAGCCTTGCCGTCGCCCATCATAGCTTCGATACAATAAGTACGGACAGCTCCCGCGAACTTTTCGGATTCTGATTTAACACCGGGGATTACGGGCGTGGCCATAACGCTTTCCGCGAAATCGCGATACACATCCAGTATCTGCTTGGTAAAATCTTCGGCTTCTTCTTCGCTGGCATGCACCGTGTGACCTTCCTGCCACAAAAACTCCGTAGTGCGCAAAAACAAACGTGTCCGCATTTCCCAGCGCACAATGTTGGCCCACTGATTAATCAATAACGGCAGATCCCGGTAGGATTGCACCCAACGGGAAAAGACATCGTACATGATGGTTTCCGAAGTGGGACGCACCACCAAAGGTTCATCCAATTTTTGACCGCCCGCATGCGTAACCACGGCTACCTCAGGAGCGAACCCCTCCACGTGCTGTGCTTCCCTCTTTAAAAAATTCTCCGGAATAAACAAAGGAAAGTAAGCATTCTGGACACCCTTGGCTTTAAAACGAGCGTCCAAATCTTTTTGCATCAATTCCCATATGGCATAACCATAAGGCTTAATGACCATGCAGCCGCGAACCGGTGAGTGTTCCGCCAGCTCCGCCTGATCAACAACATCCTGATACCATTCGGAATAATCCTTGGCTCGCGCAGTAATGGCTTTTTGTTCTTTTTTATCAGACATATTATTTATGTAGCAATCGTACAAGGTACAACGTACAATGAGCTGGTATCGTTTCACGATATTTATAATATTAAACTCTATCCTTAACCTTGCGCCTTGTACGTTGCACGTTGACACGCGCGTTCGCGAACGCCGTGTCGTTATACAAAATTACAACCATGTTCTTTTATCATTTCGGCCTTATTTTAGCAAGTAAATATCGGCTCAACGGTTAGCTATATGCGCCAAATGCTTTTTGCGCTCCAAAGCAAACTTCTTTTTGTCGTGACCAAACTTTTCAACCAGCATGGCCGTGTAATTACCGCCTAAAAAGTGAGGCAGGATCACGTAAGCCGAGCCTTCGCGGTATAAGATATTGGCCTGTTCCAAGGTATGGGCCGTGGTTAATACAGTTGCCTTGGAATTGACTTTAAGCGCTTTGGACAAAATCAGGCGGTTGGCATCAAAATCCGGCAATGTGCAAATCACAAGTTTCGCATCCTCAAAATTCAACTCATCCAACAATTCGTTATCCTGCGCGTCTCCATATAAAACCGGAATTTTTTTATCCTGAAGCTCGCCGATGACAGCCGGGTCAAAATCAATAACCAAAAACTTCATCTTCATCTTCCTTAAGGTCGGCATAAAATCCCTGCCCACTCGATGACAGCCGAAAAGCAGAGCATCATACTTCAGGCGGCAAATCTTTTCCTTGTACGGCTTATTTTTTTCAAATATGCTCAAATATTTTTCGAAAAACTTATAGATGTAATCCGCGTATAAGATAAACAAAGTTGAGATGGTAATGGTAGTCACGCCCACGGCCGTTATCAAAGTTATTATTTCGGGCCGGACATGATGCATCTTGGAGGCTAACAAGATCAAAATAAACGAAAACTCGCTGATTTGAGCCACGGTCAGACCCGCGTAAAAACTTGTTTTTTTGGTATAGCCCATGAGCCCCATCAGAATCATAACGATTAAGGGATTGCCCAGAAGTACGAAGACCGAAAAAACCAAAGCCGGGCGCCACATGGAAGCCAAAGATGAAAGCTCCAAGCCCGCGCCCAGCAAAATAAAAAACATGACAATAAAAAAGTCACGCAACAACTTCATCTTGGCGCTGATTTCATGATGATAAGGAGAAGATGCCAGGCACACGCCCGCGGCCAAGGCCCCGATTTCAATGGACAGGCCCAATTTAAAAAACAAAGCCGCCAAACCTATGCCCCAGCCCACTGAAAATAAAAACAAAAACTCTTGTGAAGCGGCAAACATGCGCGTCAATCTCGGCAGAACAAAAATCGAGATGAATACCAGGGCCGCCACCACTACCACGGAACGCAGTAAAGTATCAGTTAAACTGCTCAAAGCGTCCGCTCCTTGGGCCGTGGACGTAACCAGAATCAGAATCAACATGGC
>Ga0209311_1001732_pt1 | contig 17018 bp, 15 predicted proteins | sample AD_UKC045_MetaG_FD_184417 | JGI IMG/M metagenome (GOLD analysis project Ga0209311, IMG submission 184417) | Active sludge microbial communities of municipal wastewater-treating anaerobic digesters from USA - AD_UKC045_MetaG (SPAdes) (version 2) | ecosystem: Engineered > Bioreactor > Anaerobic >... | reverse complement strand
GAGTTTCGTCCATGACAGCCGCCTTTTGTCCGGGAGCCTGCCGGGGTGGGTTGTCGCAGTTTCCCCGGCCGCGCCTCTTGATGTGGTCTTCGCGCCCTCTGTGGGGTCGCGGGATAAAGTATCTTACACGCGTTCGAGCTGCAGGGCAAGTAAAATCGCGCGCTGCGTGGCGCGAAACGGCAATCCCGCGCTACTCGCTGAAAGCCGATACATTTTGGGCTGAATGATATGAACGGCGGACTCGCGTCAGTCAGGCAACTTCGCGCCGGAGTAGTCCGATTCAAGAAAAGGCAGGTCGAGCGCGGGGCGGCGCGGATACTCTTTTTCGTACAGAGGCGGGAAATCCTTGAAAATCGTAGTGAAGAACATGCGGTGGTTCAGGATTTCGGCGGCGCGCTCGACGATGTCGGGGAACCCGCGAAGGTAGTCGCGCTCGGCGGCGTCCGAGCAGTCCTCTATGGCGGCGTCCAGCAGTGCCGGATTCCATGCCGTCGGTTCGAAACGCTCGTCCGACAGCGCGCCTGACGCCTTGAATGGCGTGGGGTCATTTCCAGTCCTCCACAGAGGAACCTCACCGCCGTCCGCCCCGAACGGGTCCGCCGGATTGCCGTTCAGAACCACATTCAGGTGAACGTGCGGAGCCACCCACGGGAAGAACATGAGAAGCTCCATGCCCGCCGCGCCGGACAGCCCGACGGCCTGCCCCCTGCGCACAATGTCCCCAGCCCCGACCAGCGCGCGGGACAGATGCCCGTATGTTGTCAATAACCCGTCTCCGTGGTCCACGAAAACCTTAAGCCCGCCGTGGTCGAACTGCCGTTTAACCGTCATCACCAGCCCCGGCGCGCAAGTCGCCACAGGAGTTCCGACCGGGATGGCGAAATCCGTTCCGAGGTGGCTGTCGTACGTCCACTGCCCTCCCCGGAAATCCTCGCAATCCGTCACCCTCACCGAGAACGGCTCATCCGGCCCGCGCATGTTGCGGTTGAACAGGTTGTAGACCGGAGCCTTGTCGCCGTGAATTTTCACGCCGAGCCAAGTCGGGATGGAAATGTGAGGCTTGAAAACTTTGATTGAAGAAAGGTCCCAGTTGGTAGGCGGGATATCGTTATTGCCGAACACCGCCCTGCCCGCCTGCGCCAGAGCCGCGTCCAGCGGCTTCAGCCCGAATATATCAAGTACCCCTATTCTTTCTTTTTTCATAGCCATACCGTCCTCCGAAACCGCCACTTCTGACGCAATTATACGCGATGGAAGATTATAGGCCATTCCCTGCCGGATAATAACAGGCCGCGCTGGAGTCCGGCAGTCGTCGGATGAACAATTTCACGCCGGGACGGGCGGAAAGCGCGGCGGGCGCTGTATACTTATCGAAATTTGACGGAGGAAGTTCAGAGATGGATTCAATGGCGACACAGGAAGCGGCGGGGACGCTGGCACTTGCGTTGAGCGTGGCGGCGGCCGCGTCGATATCTCTCAACATCGGCAAAGCCGTTCAGAAGATGAAAGTGGAAGTGCTGAAAAAGGGCAAGGCGATGCTGAAACCGCCACACAGGAGGGATTTCCTTATATGGCTGTTCGGGATGTCTCTGACGTTCGTTGCAGGCGTGCTCGTGCTTGTGGCGCAGAACCTGTCGGACAAGACGTCGCTTGTGACGTCGATGAGCGGCGTGGGGCTGGTGGGGCTTGCTCTTTTCTCGCTGTTCGTGCTGAAGGAAAGAGTGGGCCCGCGCGAATGGGCGTCGGTGCTGCTTATCGGCGCGGGAACGTCGGTGATATCGTATTTCAACGTGCCGTCAGCGGAAAAACTCTTCTATGCCGGGCCGATGTACTGGTGTCTGGGCGCGTTCGCCGTCTTCGCGGGAGCCGCTCTGCTTTTTACGAAAATCCTCAACCGGGGCAGAGCGTTCTTTTACGCGGCGATAGCGGGCATGGGCCTCGGATTCATGAATATCTTCTACCACATCGGCCCCATCGTGGCCGAAGGCTCGGCGATGGCGCAGTTCAAGACCGCCTACCCGTGGATCGCCTTCCTGATTCTGGGCAATATCGGTTTCGTGATGACTAACCTCGCCTTTTTCCACGGCACGGGCATTGTCATCGTGCCGACGGTGAATTCTTTCCTCATAATCAGCCCGATGGTGTTCGAGATATTCATATTCGGCACGACGCTCACGCCGATGCAGTACGCGGGAGCCGGGATGATAGTGATAGGAGTCATCGCGTTGACGACCGGAGGCGGGCAGAGCAAGAGCGCGAGCGCCGAACCTGCCGCCGGGGCGGCCCCGGCTCCAAGTTTGTAGCGCGGCCCTGTAGCGGCCTTCCGGAAACTTTTTTGATTTCCTTGGGTTATTAATGTATATAAGTAGTCTGGCGCGAATGAGCGCGCCTGCTTAGGTTTATGCCCGGAGATTTCCGGGGACCCGCGTTTGAGTTAAATGCGGATTAAACAGCTTGTGGGAGCCACAGGAGGGAAACAGTTATGCCGGTGTATGCGTATGAATGCCAGAAATGCGGCCATGCTTTTGAGGTCGAGCAGGGTGTGAACGACCCGCCGAAACAAAGATGTCCTGAGTGCAGGGGCAAGGTGAATAAAGTGTTCAGCGCTGTCGGAGTCCTGTTCAAGGGCAGCGGGTTCTATTGCACGGACAGCAAGAAGAAGAGCGGCGGCAACGGCGGAGGGTGCGGGTCGTGCGACTCCGGCTCTTCCTGCTCGATAGCCGATTCAAAAAAGTGACAGGATGTGAACGAACCGGATTTTTTTGAGAATCCGGTCAAAGAGAGCATCATCCGGAACGGAACGGGGAATTGACTGAAGGCGCGGACAGACAGGGCGTTCGTGAAACGGACCGCCTGAGCTGGATAGCCCTCAATCAGGTGGAGGGCATGGAGCCGGGGTTGTTCATCCGGCTGACGGAGATATTCGGCGGAGCGGGAGAGGTTTGGCGGGCATCCGAGAAGGATTTGCGGGGCTGCGGAGCGTTTGGTCGCGCATATTTGAAGAACACCGAGCTGAACCTTGGCGAGGACTCGGCTGAAAAGCCTGTTTACGTTTTGGACAAGCTGCTCGATCTTCGCCGCCGCGAGGACGGCTCTCAGGAGCTGAAGCGGGCGCAAGAGGCGAACGTAAAAATTTTCACTCTGCTGGATGACGATTATCCCCGGCGGTTGCGGGATATCCCCGACCCTCCGCCGGTTCTTTACGCGCGCGGGAATATCCTTGAAAGAGACGACAGAGCGGTGGCGATTGTCGGCACGCGGCGTTGCAACGGCTACGGCAGGCGCGCGGCGGAGGACATCTCGGCAGGGCTTGCGGGCGCGGGATGGACGGTCGTCAGCGGGCTGGCGCACGGGATAGACGCGGCGGCGCACCGCGCGGCCCTAGACGCAGGCGGCCGCACCTTCGCCGTCAAAGCCGTCGGTGTAGACCATCCCTACCCCTCCAACCACGTCGAACTGGCCGACGAGATAGCCGCTTGCGGCGCTGTAATTTCGGAATTCCCTCTTGGAATGAACGCGTCGAACAAATTCCAATTCCACAGGCGCAACAGGATAATAAGCGGATTGTCGCGGGCCGTGGTGGTGGCGCAGTCGGCAGTCAAAGGCGGCTCGATGATAACCGCCGGCCACGCAGCAGAGCACGGGCGGGAAGTGTTCGCCGTTCCGGGGGACGTTTACCATCCGTCGAGCGGGGGATGCCACTGGCTGATAAGGAACGGAGCGCATCTGGCGGAGAACGCGAGCCAGATTCTGGAGGCTCTCGGAGAGCCGGACGGGCAGCCGGAGCTGAGCCTCGGCGCGCAGCCGGAGTTGGACGGCCTTCAGAAGCGGATTTATGACCTGATGAAAGAGGATGGGCCAACGCGGTTCGACGACATCTGCGCGAGGCTGTCATGCTCGGCGGGCGAGGCGTCCTCCGCCCTGCTGATGCTTGAAATGAAGGGGGCGGCGCGCCAGTTGCCGGGCCAGACGTATATGGCGGCCCGCACAGGGCGCTGACCTTTTTTTTGCCCGGAAAGCGTGACTATTTGTTTGCGGGCGCTCATAATTAGAAAATTGCGCGGCGGAAAATCGCGGCATAATAAGGATGTCTGTTCGATATAGAGGAGAAGGAAAAATAATGGCAAAGAAATTAATCGTTGTCGAATCCAGAGCTAAGACACAGTCCATCGGCAAAATCGTCGGCAAACAATACGAGGTGACTTCCTGCCTCGGCCACATATACGACCTTCCTGCTAAAGAGCTTGGAATAGATGTGGACAACGGGTTCAAACCCAGCTATCAGATAGCTCCGGGACGCGGGAAGCTCATCAAACAGTTGCAGGCGGACGCCAAAGACGCCGAAGAAGTAATACTGGCGACCGACCCTGACCGCGAAGGGGAATCCATCGCATGGCATCTGGCGCGCCTGTTTCCTAACAAGAGCATAACCAGAATGTCGTTCAACGAGATAACGCCGAAGGCGGTCAAAGAAGCGCTAGGCAATTTGAGAACCATAGACATGAATCTGGTGGACGCGCAACAGGCGCGCAGGGTAATGGACAGGCTGGTGGGCTACAAGGTCAGCCCGCTGCTGTGGCGCGCGCTGAACAACAGCCGCCTGAGCGCGGGCAGAGTGCAGTCCGTGGCGCTCCGCCTCATCTGCGAGCGCGAGGAAGAAGTGGAAAAGTTCAAACCGGACGAGTACTGGAAGATAACCGGGACTTTTAAAGGCCGGGACGCGGACGCTCAGGATTTCGAAGCCGTGTACTTCGGTTCGTCGGACGGCGCGGAATCGAAGGAAGAGGAAACAAAGATAGACAACGAGACGCAGGCGGCGGGGCTGGTGGAAACGCTGAAAGCCTGCTCGTACGCGGTGAAGGATATCAAGAAACGCTCGGAGAAGAGGAGGCCGCAAGCCCCGTTCACGACCAGCACGCTACAGCAGGAATCCTCGCGGCGGTTGAACTTCAGCGCGTCGAAAACGATGATGCTAGCCCAGCAGCTTTATGAAGGCGTGGACCTAGGCGAAACAGGCAGCGTCGGCCTTATCACTTACATGAGAACGGACTCTGTGCGCGTGTCTGAAGACGCCCGCGCGGACGCTGCAGAATATATTAAACAAAACCTCGGCCCGGACTATCTTCCCGACCAGCCGAACACATATAAATCCAAAGCGGGCGTTCAGGACGCTCACGAAGCCATCCGGCCGACGTCTGCATCTCTAGACCCGAAGAACATCGCAAAATATCTCTCAAAAGACCAACACAAACTCTACCAGTTGATCTGGTCCCGGTTCATCGCATCACAGATGGCCCCGGCGGTGGTGGACGTCACGCGCTGCGACATCGCGGGCAACGACAAACACCTGTTCCGAGCGACCGCAACCGTCACAAGCTTCGACGGTTATCTGCGCGTGTACGGAATCAAGAACAAGGACGACAAGGAGGGCGGCGATGAAAACGGCAGCCCCCTGCCCGACCTGCGCGCCAAAGAACCGCTAGACCTGCTCAAGATCGACCCGAAACAACACTTCACAAAACCTCCCTCGAGGTACTCCGAAGCCTCTCTCGTGCGAGAGCTTGAAGAGCGGGGCATCGGCCGCCCCAGCACCTATGTGCCCATCATCGAGACTCTGAAAAAACGCGATTACGCCCGCCTCGAAAAGAAATCTTTCAAACCCACCAAATGGGGCGTCATAGTCTGCAAGCTCCTCAAAGAGAACTTCGCCGACATCGTCGATTACGGGTTCACCGCCCGGATGGAAGACGAGTTGGACAAGGTTGAAAACGGAAGCAAGGACTGGACCAAACTCATCGGCGAATTTTACGGCCCGTTCAGCAAAGACATCGTAAAGGCTTCCAAGAGCATGAAGTTCGAGGAGAAAGTGGAAGACAAATGCCCCGAATGCGGCTCCGACCTCGCAGTGAAGACAGGCCGCTATGGAGTGTTCATCGGATGCGCGAAGTACCCTGAATGCACATACAAGCGGCCGTACGGAGAGCCTGACCCCAAAGCCGACTCAGGCTCCGCCGCGCAGACTCCCTCGGTCGAGGACAAATGCGAAAAATGCGGCTCGCCCATGGTCATGCGCACAGGCAGATACGGCAAGTTCATCGCCTGCTCCGGATACCCGGCCTGCAAGAACATCAGGAAGAACACGGGCAACGTCAATTGCCCGCGAGAGGGGTGCGACGGCAAGATAGTGCAACGCCGATCCCGCAACAAACGCTCGTTCTACGGCTGTTCGAAATATCCGGAATGCGACTTCGTCACATGGTCCAAACCCGTCGATGGAAAAGCATGCCCCGAATGCGGCGGCCTTCTAGTCCACGCCAAATCAGCCGGCGAAAACATCGGCAAATGCATAAATGAAAAATGCGGCGCCACCGTATCCCTCGACGAGCGGGACTCCTCGGAAGAGTGACGCCGAACGCGCGAAGAACAAGCAGGAAAAAACCAATAGAAAAAGTTTTCGCTTTTTGCGATTAGAAAAAAATTCTAGGTTTTTCTAATTATATGGAAGTATGATTCCAGCGCGCCGTCAGCTTGCGGCTTCTTCAACGCTGCCGTACACTTTTATGCGCTTGTCCAGATTTACCAGCTTTATCATTCCGGCAATGTTTTTAGGAACGTCCACCAGAGAGAACTCCACCCCGGATGCGTCCGCAGATTTCCACAGTTTGGTTATCGTCCCCAGCCCCATGCTGTCTATGTGGCTGACATCCGACATTACGACCGCTATCTTGTCTGCCAGCTTCTTCTCAATGGTCGCCGCCGCCGCTCTGCTGAAATCCTTGTATGTGTTGTAATCAAGTTCGCCGCTCAGCCTTATCACGGCGATGTTGTTTATCTTTTCATTTTTGATATCCATTTGCCCGCTCCCGTTTTTTTTTGAGCGACACGATTATATCACAAATTCCGCCGCAAGCGCCATTTCCGTCCCGATGCCCGGCCGGGGAGCCGGCATGCCGCTTGTTTTCATTTAATCCGTTTGCCGCGAGTGTGGCGATTTTTTATCGCGCTTTGTTATAATTGGTTGACGCGGCGTCGCGCCGCGCGGAGCGCTCTGTGAAAAAGAAAAACCTTGAAACTGAAACAGGCAGAATTTCCGAGCTGATAAACACCGGCGAGCTTGCCGGAATCGAGCGGGAACTGGGCGACTGCGTTCGAGAACTCGAACAGATGAAAAAAACGCTGGAGAAAAACGGCGGCTCCCGCCAACCGGAGAATCCCTCCGTCAGTTCGGAATAATCAGTCGCATCCATCCGGCTTGCTTCTCGCCTCCGCTGTTTCTCATGCGCCGAAAACTATCAATCGCCCCAGAGATAAACTCCGCTAACCGGTTATTTGCAATGCGGGTTAGCGCGGAGTGTTGACCGGCGGGATTGCGGACGGATATAATTTCCGGGTGTTATGTTCGTTGCGACACAACGGATTGTCCGGGGGGAGTTGAACTATGAATAATGTTGCTTTGAAGTTGCGGTCGGTCAAGGCGTTCGCGGCGCTGGTCGTGGTTGTTTGCTCGGCAATGCTGCCGGGCTGTTCGCGGCAGGAAGCAAAGAGGGAGGCTCCGGCGGTTCTGAAGATGGCGACCACCACGAGCACCGACAATTCTGGGCTTTTAGGCGCGATTCTTCCTGCGTTCGAGAAGGCTCACAACGCGAAGGTAGCGGTGATAGCCACAGGCTCCGGCAAAGCGATAAAGCTTGGGGAGAACGGGGATGTGGATATAGTGTTCGCGCACGCGCCTGAGTTGGAGGAGGCCTTCACGGCGTCCGGCTTCGGAGTGAACAGGACTCCGATAATGTATAATTATTTCATATTGCTGGGGCCGGATGAAGACCCTGCGGAGGTCAGAGGCGCGGGGACGGCTTCGGAAGCGTACCGTAGAATAGCCGCCGCGCAAGCGACGCTGGTCAGCCGGGGCGACGAATCGGGAACCCACCAGAAAGAAAAGGAAATATGGGCGGAGGCAACCGGCTCGGTTCCCAAGGCGACATGGCTGATGGAGACCGGACAAGGCATGGGGCCTTCGCTTCAGATAGCTGATGAAAAGCGCGCCTACATACTGACCGACCGAGGAACGTATCTGGCGTACAAGGAGAAGATGTCTCTTGTTCCCGTGATGGAGTCCGACGAAACGCTTCTCAATCCGTACAGCCTTATAGCCGTGAACCCTGAAAAATATCCCGGCGTGAATTATAATCTGGCGATGGAGCTTATCCGCTGGATGTCCGGAGAAGAGGGTAAGGCGGCGATATCGGGTTTCAAAGCGGGCGGAGAAAGCATGTTTTTTGCGGGTGAAATGGAGAAACGCGACTGATGGGATACATGGGCGCCTCGCTTTCCGAGGCGGTCAATCTAATAGCGTCGGCGGACCCCGAAGTGATGTCGGCGGTGTGGACGTCGCTGTACACGTCTTTCGCGGCGACGGCGATGGCGGCAGTTGTCGGGATCCCCGCCGGGCTTGCGGTGGCCTCATACAAGTTCCCCGGCCGCGGGGCCGCGATAACCCTCCTGAACACTCTGATGGCGATGCCGACGGTGGTGATTGGGTTGCTCGGTTATGCGCTTCTGACCCGCAACGGCCCTCTTGGCGTTTACGGGCTGCTGTACACACCCTCGGCGATGATATTGGGACAGTTCGTCCTCGTGCTTCCTCTGACGGTCACGCTGTCGATGTCTGCTGCGCGCAGCATGGGCCGACGCGCCGCCGAGACGGCTCTGACTCTTGGAGCGACGCGGGCTAGAGCCGCCGCAACGGTCGTCCTCGAAGGCAGGTTCGCCTTTATGACCGCGGTAGCCGCCGCTTTCGGGCGAGCAGTCGGCGAGGTCGGCGTGGCGATGATGCTCGGCGGCAACATACGCGGAGCCACCCGCACCATGACCACCGCGATAGCCCTCGAAACAAGCAAGGGCGAGTTCGCCGTGGCGCTGGCGCTCGGAGTGGTTCTGATGGCTGTCGCCCTCGCCGCGAACATAGCGATTCGCGCTCTGCAGTCGCGCGCGGGGGAGGCGGCAGGATGACTCAAACCCGCGCCGCTTTTCGACTCGAAAACTTCGCCGCCGGGTATGACGGCCGCCCGGTTGTCGAGATAGAATCGCTCGATATCCCCAAAGGGGGCCGGGTCGCCCTGCTCGGCGCGAACGGCGCGGGAAAAACCACTCTGCTGCGCGCGCTCAACGGGTTTGTCAAGCCCATCCGGGGCCGCGTCTTCTTCGACGACTCTCCTATGGACTCTCCGTCGGCGGTGAGCGCGGCCCGCAGACGGATGACATACATCTCCCAGACGCCATTCCTGTTCAACTGCTCGGCCAGAGCGAATGTGGCCTACGGGCTGAGGTCGAGAGGCGTTCCGGCGCGCGAGGCGCTTGAACGCGCAGACGCCCTGCTCGAACGCGCCGGGCTTTCGAAACTGGCCCGCCGCAACGCCCGCTCCCTGTCCGGCGGAGAGGCCCAGCTTACAGCTTTAACCCGCGCCCTCATCATCAAACCAGAAGCGCTTCTTCTCGACGAGCCGACAGGCAACGTGGACGCCGCAAACACAGAAATGATTGAAGCCCTCATCCTAGACGCCTCGAAATCTCAGGGGGCGACCATCGTTTTCTCAACTCACAACGTCGAGCAGGCCCGCCGCCTCGCCGACTCCGCCGTCTCAATCAACCTCGGCTCAGCCTCCGCTCACTCCTTATAACTCAGAAAGACAAATCAGTTTCCCGTATTTTCACCTTTGCAGGTTGAAACCTTGCTCGTCAGACCTCGGACCACCCCGAGAAATTTCTTATGTCGATTCCGGGTTTTATTGAAAAAGTTTGGAGATTATACTATTCGGGATGTCCGGAAAGCGGGACGGATTCCGGGCGAAGCGGCGGATATGGCGGCGATAAAAGGAGATGTCACAAGCGGCGGCATCTGGAGGCACGTCGTAACGATGAGCCTGCCGGTGATGCTGGGCATGGGTTTGCAGAACCTGTACACTGTGGTCGACCTTTTCTGGGTAGGCAGGCTTGGGATGGGAGCGGTCGCGGCAATCACGATAGCCGGCACGCTATTCTTCTTTTTCTTTTCGCTCGGTCAGGCTATAGGAACAGGATCGCTGGCGATTGTGTCGCGGGCGTTCGGTCGCCGCAACTTCGAGCATGCCGCGCATACCGTGCGCAACACGCTGTTTATGGGCGCGGCAGTGGGGCTTTTTTTCGGGGGAGCGTCTTTCCTCTTCGCCGAACCCATAATTACGGCGCTCGGAGGCAGCGGCGAGGTGGTCGAGCTCGGAGCCGCCTATCTGCGCCCTTACGCTTTCGGGTTCGCTTTTCAGATAGTCTCCCTCGTTCTCGGCTTCGCTCTGCGCGGCAGCGGGGACATGAAGGCTCCCACTTATTCGTTAATGATAGCCACGCTGATAAACATTGCCTTGGACCCGCTGCTGATATTCGGCTGGGGGCCGATTCCAGCGATGGGCGTCGCGGGGGCCGGGCTTGCGACCATGATCTCGACGCTGTTTTCGGCGGTCTACGTCGTGGCGGTGATTTCCGCTGGAAAATCAAATCTGCATGTGCCGTTTTCAACAGACTTCAAACCGGACTGGCCGCTGATAAAGGAAGTGTTCAAGATAGGCGCGCCTTCCGGAGCGCAGTTCATGCTGTTGAGCTTCAGCTTCATGGTGATTATCTGGATAGTTGCCGACAAGGGGGCCGGGCCGGTGGCGGCGGCAGGCATAGGATGGCGGCTGATGCACATGTCTCTGGCTCCCGTCATCGGCATTGGAACCGCCGTCGCCACCCTAGTCGGACAAAACTTGGGCGTCGAAAAGGTTTCCCGCGCCTCTTCTTCGGTGAAAAAGGGCGTTTTGGCTTCAGTGTTGTGCGCGGGCGTCATCTCCGTCACGTTCGCGGCGTTTCCAGACTTCTTCATAGGGTTCTTTTCCGATTCGAGAGAGGTCGTCGCTCTCGGCCGGGCGGTGATGCGCGCGATGGCGTTCAACGGCGTCGTGCTCGGCGTGGTCATAGTGCTCAACAGCGCCTTCGGCGGCGCGGGCGACAACGTGCCCTCCATGATAGGCGCTTCCGTCCGCTCCTTCTTCAGCGTCGGGCTTGCGTTCCTTCTGCCCGCTGTCACTCCATTCGGCCTTACGGCAGTCTGGGCCAGCATCCCCATAGCTTCTTTCGCCAACATGCTGATTCTCCTTCACATTTACCGCAAAGGCTCGTGGAAAACCCGCATGAAAAAACGCGAAGAAGCATATTGCGCGTCTGGCTCCGCTGTCGCGGGACCGTGCTCTCTGCCACCCCCGGACTGATTTCCTTCGCTTTTATTGAACATGTATGGCAAATGAAAAATGGCGCGCGGCGGCGGCATTGACCTGCCGTTTCTATAGCCTGTTCGTTAAGATAATTTTCCTGCGACAACCGAAGATAAAAGAGACATGGTGTCTGCGGCGACATTGGAGCAGAGGTATGCAGAGCCGGCGTCAGGGCGGGAGGAGGCGGGGCGGTCGCGGAGTATTCCGAGAAGGGCGCGGTATACATCTTCATCGTCCGAGGGGTCTGTCACAGTTCCGCCCAGTTCGCGCGTCACTCTCTCGCACGCTCCCGGAGGGGTGATTGCGAATATGTGCCGCCCGCTTCCGAGGTAATCTACTATTTTCGACGGAAAAAACACGGAGAAGCGCGCCGGAGCGTCAATTGCCAAAAGGCAATGCGCTGTCTTCATCAGGCGCAGGCTTTCGGCGTATGAGACGTTGCCGTGAAAGGAGATGGCGCGTTTCGCGGCGGGATATTTGTCGATGAGATTTTTCAGTCGTGATTCGATGTAACCGTAGAACTCGAAGCGCGCGCAGGATAGGGAGCCGGGGTCGGACGCGGCGGCGCGCTCGACCGCTTTATAAAACGGCTCAGGCGTCCGCAGGGTGTAAAGCCCGCCCAGCATCCGCATTACGTATTCTCCGTCCGGCGGGGCTCCGGGCGGATATGCGGAGGGGTCGAAGCAGTGCGGCAGATAGAGCGCTTTGCGCCTGAGGCCCTTCGGGTATTTTTTCATGACGAGGTCAATGGTTTCGGGGGATGTGAAGACGACGGCGTCCGCGAGTTCGACGACGCGGCGTTCGAGGCGTCTGTTGATGAAGGCGGTGGCTGGGTTGTCGCGCCTGTAAGGGTTGTCCGCCCACGGGTCGCTGAAGTGGGCCACCCACGGGATGCGGGCGTGTTTTTTCACGGGCGGGCCGATGAGGTGCCCGGACATCGGCGCGCCGTAGGTGATGAGGATATCCGGATTGAGAGTTCCGCGCGCGAGGCGTTCTAGGATGAGGTCGCGGGCATTGTCCACCCACGGGCGTTGAGGGTCGGGCGCGTGCGCCCATGAGATTTTGAGCCGGTATCCGGCGTAGTCGAGCCTTCTGGACAGAAGCGGTCTGCCGTGAGGGAGCCTGACGATTTCGGCGAGCCGCGAGTCGATGCCGGGCGCGACGGTTGGGTCAGGCGTCCCTTCCAGATTGTCCGCGCACACAACCGTCGTTTCCGCTGGAAGCTCCGCTAGAACGCGCGACACCTGCGACGCTCGCGGGGACGCGTCGGGCGGAAACGAATAGCTTGCTGCCAGAATTTTCATAGCGGCATCCGCCGGGGCTTGCTCTCCGGCGGCCATCCTCTTATTTTTCCGCCTTATAGCAGTACGGCGATGAAATCATGTATCTGGGAATCTCGAACACGTAGCAGGCGGTTTCTCCGGGCTGGAGCGTGTCGCCGAACGACAACTCAAATGTGGAGTATCCTTTCGCGGCCTTTCCGCGCTTTTCCAGAACCGCCGGCGCGGTGGCGGCCTTCTCGCCGTTCTTGTATACGACCAGCGAGGGCTGGACTCCGGCCACTGTCTTTATCGCCACGCCGCCTTTGACGGCGAACGACGCGCCGGACGCGGCGGCAGGCTTGAACGACGGTCTCGCGCTGATGAACAGCAGCTTCGCGTTGAACCCGGCTATGGTGTGTCCGGCGAGCATCCCCGCTTTAAGGGATTCGCGGGAAAATTCATCGGCGAGAACGTGCGTGTAGAAATCCGCGAAATGCGCCTGCGCCAACACGTGCATGTCTATCCCGGAGGTGACGAACAGTTTTTTTCCGCCTTTCAGCGCGGCTAGATAGGCGTCTCTCGTCATCGCGTATGACGAGCCGTCGGCGTACCCCGTCCCGATGTTGTTGAACATCTCTATGCCGTAGAATTTATTCGCAAGCGCCGACCATTGCGGGCATGTCCACGGGTGGTTCCACCAGTAATACGCGCCCTCCTCGTCGAGTTTCGCAAGAAAAGCGTCAAGCTCTTTCGAGTCGAACTGTCCGTCCCGGACGAGTATGTCGTCCGTGTCGCCGACAGCGTTCAGATGGCACATCAGCTTGCCTTCCTGATCTTCTTCTCTGACGACGCGGGCGGAGACTTCGCGGCCGCCCACGGCTAAGAAGTCGGCCTCCGTCAACTCGTCGGCGAGCCGCCTGATTTCTGGAAACTGGAGCCGGGCGCTCGTGTGTGGCGTGAAGATTACTCCGCCGTAGTTATTCGCGCGCAGATAATCCTTCGTTTCGCTCGGCGCGTGGCTTCCGTCGTCGCCTTCGAGATTGGTGTGAGTGTGAGACCATATCGGGATAATCGCAAATCCGTCTTTTTTCTCCTGAGAGCGGGCAGATCCCGCCCCGAACATCGCTATCGCCAACGCCGCAACCGCCGCCAGTTTCCTCATCGCCATGTCTTCTTTTTCCTTTCAGGTTTCAAACCGCTTTTAAATATATGAAAACTTCGAGACAAAACAAACACGCTGACGGCAAAAACGCGCCGTCTGTCGCCGCCGGATGCGGCGCGCTCAATCCGCGAATTTTGACTTTATGATATTCTCCACACGCGAGGCCTCGGCCTCGCAACGCGCCTCGTCCCAGCCGAGCGAGGGAGCCATAACCTTCGCCAGCGCGACAAGCTCCGCGCGGGAACGTTTGCCGAACAGCAACGCATCCGTTCTCCGCAGCAGCGCGTCGTCCAGATGCGCCGCGCATTCGGATTCCGCCGCGAACTTCATCTGCGCCGCCACGTCTTCCGAGCCGGGGACAAGTTTCTCCTTCATCCCGGGCGCGTCCAGCAGGGAGACGACCTTTTCCCATTCGGTCCCGTATTGAGTGGAGAGATGGGCTACTAGCTCCGAGGGGTGTTCTGGGTGGCGCGCGAGGGCGTCCTTCTTGAAGTCGGCCACGTTTGCGTTAGGAGCGTTAACCAGCCGGGTGGCGGCTGTCTTGCACGGCGCGGCGGGCTTGCCAAGCTTGCCGAACACGGCGTCCGTCACCTGCGCCGCGAGGAACCGGGAGGTGGTGTACTTCCCTCCGAGCGCTGACAGCAGGTTGTCGGCGAGGCCCTCGCGGGCGTGGTCAATCACCTCGTGTTTGCGGGATGCGTCGTAGCTGTCCTCCACCGCTCCGTCGGGATCGGCCAGAGGGCGCAGCCCCCCGTAAGTCATTATCACGTCGTCCGGCGTCAGATTCAGAGACGGCATGCAGCCGTTAATCTCTCCGGTGAAATCCTCGATGTCCTTCATAGTGACGGTGAGCTTGTCCGGGTCGCCCTTGAAGGGAGTGTCTGTGGTTCCGGCAATGGTGAGGCCCCGCCACGGCATAAGGAAAACGTGGCGGCGGGTCTTTGTTATCATCGCGATAGCCGCCGTCGGATGCAGTTGTGGTATGACAATATGAATGCCTTTCGAGCGGGCGATGCGGGTTTTCGATTCGCCGCCGGACACCATGCCGAGCAGCCTGTCCGCCCAGCAGCCGGATGCGTTCAGGTAGCAGCTTGCCTGAATCTCGATTGTTCCGCCGCCTATCTCGTCGCGCGCGACCGCCGCCTGAATCGTACCGCCGCTCATCTTGAAGGACTCGACCGCCAGCCAGTTGGCGAGCGTCGCGCCCGCCGCGGCCGCCGACTTCACGAAGCTCAGCGTCAGCCGCTCGGAAGATATCATCTGGCAATCATAGTAATGGAACCCTCCGGAAAGGCCCTCGCCGGGGACTCGCGGAAACATCTTCGTCAACTCGACCTTGGACATGCCCCGGTGGCTGGGAATCCTCTTGTCGGGATCCGCCAGCCGCCCCTTGTCGTATCCGAGCATGTCGTAAAGCGTCATCCCGGCCTTCAGCATCAGAGTGTCTTTCATCCCGTAGTTGGGGATGACGAACGGCAACGGAGACACGAGGTGCGGGGCGATGAACTCCATTATGCGCCGCTCTTTGAGGCTTTCGCGCACAATGCCCAGCTCGAAGTTCTTCAGGTAGCGAAGGCCGCCGTGTATCAGCTTCGACGTGGCGGACGATGTGGCCGCCCCGAAGTCGCTCTTGTCTATCATGGCGACGGACAGCCCGCGCATCGACGCGTCCCACGCGACGCACGCCCCCGTTATCCCTCCTCCTATAACCAGCAGGTCGAACTTCTCCGTTCCCAGACGTTTCAGGTCTCTAATCATGGTTGCTGTCTCCGAGTCTCCGGCCTAGCGCGCCGCGCTCGCCGGTTTCCGCAGGGAGCGAAACCCGCTCCTCCCGGTAATTATACAGCAGCGGGCGCAATGCAGAAACACCCTCGCGAGGTTTGCCCCCGCGCGCCCATCCGTGATAAACTGTCGCTAAACGACATTTGGAGGGGGCGGCCGTGGAGTTGATAACAGGCGGAGCGGGATTGCTGGGCGGACATCTGGCGTGGGCGCTGATCAGCGACGGAGTCCCCGCGAGGCTCTTCGACTTCCGGACGCCGGACCGCGCCCCAAAGGGAGCGGAGTTCGTCAAGGGCGATATCAGGAACGAGAAAGATGTCAGCGAGGCGCTCGAAGGCGTCGAAACCGTGTATCATCTCGCCGCGCTGATGCATGTCGGCGGCGGCTCGACCGCGCTGGCCCGCAGCGTAAACATCGAAGGCTTGCAAAATCTCATGGACTGCGCTGAAAAATCCGGCGTCCGCCGCATCGTGTTCGCCTCCACTATCGAGCTTTACGGCGTCAAACCCGAAGTCCCCTGTCGCGAGGACAGCTCGAAGAACCCGCCTCCCGGATACCCGGCCCACAAGCTTCAGGGAGAGCAAATGCTGTCCGATTTTGCTCTCAGAACCGGCATCGAAACGGTGTTCCCCAGATTCCCGATGATTCTCGGCGCGGGCTTCTATCATTTCAAGCTGATACTATGGTTCTTCGAGGCGATTTCGATGAATCTGCCCGTATTCGTGCTGGACGACGGAGCGAGGAAAGGCCGGATGGTAGCCGCGCGGGACGCCGTCGCCGCGCTTCTCTTGTGCGCTCGAACCCCCGGCGTTTGCCGCGAAGCTTTCAACATCTGCGCAGACGATGTGTTCACCCATAGAAGGTTTTTAGAGGACGTGATTGAAAAAGCGGGGTCGAAGTCCCGAGTGTTCTCCATTCCATACGCCGTCGCCGCGCCTGTCGAGGAGGCGCTTCAATCGCTACGCCTCTCCCCGGTGGCCCGCGAACACTTCCTGTTCTCTCTGTCCGATTGCGACTATTCCATCGACAAAGCCAAACGGGTTCTCGGCTATCGCCCGACGACTGACGCCGCTTCCGCTATGACAGAAACCTATTTTTCATACATCCGAGGCGGACGCGCCGAACTGAAAAAACAACTTTCCAACGATCTGTTGAAACGCTAAACGGGAGGAATAACATGCTTGACGCCACATTTTTCAAACACGAGCTGGCGACCGTTTTTCACGCCGCCGGAAAAAAAGTCGCCCCCGAAATACTTGACGACCCTGACGCCGTTTTCGTGTGGGGCGAGCTTATGAGCCACAAGTTCGTCAAAGGCATTATCGGCCGGACGCCGTGTTTCGCCCCGGCCACCGCGGTAGGTTTTTCCCGCAGACGCACGCCCGACTTCTTCTCAATGGCCGAAAAACCGGGAGCTTGCGTTCACGGAGTCGTTCTGCTCGGATTAACAGACGGCGAAACTGCCGCGCTAGACAAGTTCGAGAACCTCGGCAAAGTCATGCGCAAATCAACCGCCACCGTCTTAATCGG
>Ga0209311_1001706_pt1 | contig 17115 bp, 10 predicted proteins | sample AD_UKC045_MetaG_FD_184417 | JGI IMG/M metagenome (GOLD analysis project Ga0209311, IMG submission 184417) | Active sludge microbial communities of municipal wastewater-treating anaerobic digesters from USA - AD_UKC045_MetaG (SPAdes) (version 2) | ecosystem: Engineered > Bioreactor > Anaerobic >... | reverse complement strand
GATCATGCCCGCGAAAAACGCTATGTAGGCATTCGCGCCGCCCGCTTTCTGCGCGCCCAGCGGCACAAGCTCCATAAACGACACCCACAGCATTACCCCCGCCGACAATCCGAGCGTGAACGCCATGAATTTCGGCCCCGGCTTTTTCACCGCCAAACCCAGAATCGCCCCTATCACGGTGGCCATGCCCGCAAACGCCGTGAGCGTCAGCGCGGATATAACTCTCTCGTCGAACATGTCTCTATTTTACCAGAACTTGACGACGCAACGCGAATTTCTACCGGAAAACACGCGCTCCCGCTTCCCAAAATTGACAGCAAAAAACAGCTGCGCTATTATTCATCTGCCGCGATCTCATTCGGAGGAAGCCGATTGACAGCCAAGCGACTCGACGCAGATATAGTTCCGCTGGCGGAAAACAAATCCCGCCGTTGCTCGCAACTTTGCTCCGTTCGCTTGCGAGACAACTATTATCTTTTCATCCACCACGACTCAAAGTCGCCTGATCCTCCCGGAATAATCAAGCCCGACGGCGCGCTAAGGGCTATGGTAGGCTCCTCTCCTCTTTTGCCCGACCACTCAACAGCCAGAAATATTCCCAGACTCACACACGCCGGAACCGCCCCATCCGTCATAAGGTTATCTGACACCCGCGCTCTAGCTATCGATAATAGATGGCTGGTCTATAACTGGCTAGGCGAGCCTGACGTCCAACTTCTCAAAGGAAGCGAACTTGTCGCCGTTCTTGTCGGAGCCTGTTCCATCATTATCGACTGTTCGGGAGAAAAACCCCTTTTCGGCATTCCGAAGTTTATTCGCGCTCCACACTATCCTGTAGTCTCAAGTTATGACGCTCCGGTCGTTCTCGACGACGGCTCAATTTTATGCCCTGTCGACTACGATGCCTATTGCACCCAGATACCCGATAAACCATGGGAATCCGTAATAATGAAAGCCGATAAGAAATGCTCGAACTGGGAGCTTTACTCCGAGATTTTCATGCAGAAAGACAACCCCGACATGCCCCCGATGTGCCGTCCATCCGTCAAGCGCGCCGCTGATGGCAACCTGATTTGCGCAATGCTCGGAGCAGATGAAAGACAACAGATTTATATTTCTGTTTCAAATAATGAAGGAAAAACTTGGAGCCTGCCCACACCATCCGGCTTCAGCGGAACCACTCATTCATTGATCCCTCTTGCCGACGGTCGCCTTCTGATAGCCTATACCGACTGTCAAGCTCCTTTCGGAATTCACATTCGCGTCAGCGAAGACTCCGGCCGGACTTGGCCGGACTCAGATTGCCGCCTCCTTGATGACTCTTCTGTTTCAGGCGACTGCGGCTGGACTCGCGGATTTCAGTTGGACGACGGCTCCGTCTTCCTTTCATACTACGTAAGCGGCAAGAAAAAAACCACCACCATCTTAGGCGCTGTCTTCAATATCTGATCGTCCTGCCCCCTTTATAAAAACCAAGCTCCGCCTTCCTTTACCCTTTGAAAATCCTTCTCGCTCCGTTCTTCTTAATCCGCTTCTATTTGCTTCATGAATCATTCATAAAGATATGCGCAAACATCTTGCTCTTTTGCCTTTGTCGTTTTTTAAGCATTTATCCGTTTATGACCACCTGTCCAAACTGTTCACCAATAATCATAAATACCTTTTATAACTATAATATTTAACAACCTCGCGATATTTATGCGCACAAACAGATATTTTCAAACTTGATTCTTCTGCTTTTAGACACACTCAAGGAAATCGACGCCAAGCGTTGTCCATGTTTGCCGCGTCGCATAGATACAACAAGCTTTTGCTGATTTGCCATATGACAACCTATTCTTTGCTAGCCTTGCGGCGCGCTTTTTTCTCTTATCCGTAATTGATCTCTATGAATACGCAACCCGGTATAACGCAAATTAATAATCAATATAAATAAAGGCATATTTCGAATAATCGTGTTTCGATTAAATTGCCCGTGTTCCCAGCGCTTCAGGCGCATGTTAGACATGCTTCAATCATCTTTTATGCCATGTCCATATCAAATAATCTTTTATAAAAGTCTTTTTTTTATTTTACGCCTGTGTTGATTCGCATGGAATATTAATGTTGTTATATTTGATTTATTTCATTCCGGTTTTCTACTTTATCTTAGTTTGCGTTGTTGCGACAAAAATCCAATAAGAAATTTAAGCATTGTCCTATTAGTTTTTCAGTTGCATGGACATCATAAAACGACAGTGTCTTTTTTAGCGGAGCATGCCGCCTGCCTCATTTCAGAACAAGCTCATACGATGCCTAGAGACAAATCTGCGCCCGTCTTAAAGCAGCGTTTGGACAGATGAAAAGAGAGATGATAAAGCAAATGCACAAGCCTTCAAACAACATATAAATGCGTTATTTTACGATAATATTTATCGATAACCGGACAATCTAACTCTAATCTTAACACCGGCTTTCGCTTCAATTTATTCATGTTAGCGCTAATTTGTCAGTTTTTAAAAATTGAACGCCGGGCTGTATTGATATGATAGAATAAGTCAGGAATATGAAATTAAACAGAGGTGATAAACAGATGATAAGGCCGAAAAGGATAGTCGAAAAGAAAGTATGCCTTGCAAAGATGTTGGCAGCCTCTGCGGCGCTTTTGATAATGGCCGGCAGCGCGCGGGAAGCTGTCTCCGCGCCCGACCGCGAACGAGGCGTTGCTATCGGAACAGCGGCTCCGCGATTCTCTTTACCTGATAGATATGGCAACATTGTGTCTTTGGACGACTATATCGGCCGGAAAGTTATTTTGTATTTCTGGGTGTCATGGTGTATTTGCCGAGATCAGTTGCCGTTGCTTCAAGAGTTTCGTGGAGCAAATCCCGGGGTTGAATTCGAGATAGTATCCGTGAGTGTGGATGCTCAGGGCGCGCGATATGTTAATCCGATAGCCGACATGGCGAAGATAACCTATCCCGCGCTGCTGGACACAAGGGCGGAGACAGCCCGGCTGTATCATTATCCAGCGACACCGGCTACATTTCTGATTAACGAAGCGGGAGTTGTCGTAGGACAATACCTGATGGATTTTGAATTAAAAAATGAAAAAACGAGGAAAGAGCTTGAAGAGTTCATCGCGATGCCCGCAGTAGAATCGCCCGGTCCGGCGGCTCCCAAGCCGTCGGCATCCGAGCTGGCGGGGCTTGTGGAGAAGAATCCCGGCAACCCCGTTCTGAGGCGCAGGCTTGCGGGACTGCTTCAGACATCGGGAGACGCTTCCGCGTCGATAGCTCACTGGGAAGCGCTGGTTGAGATGGACAAAAAGAACTGCGAGGATAAGTTCAGCCTGGGGTCGGCATATTATTCTTCCGGCGACACGGCGAAAGCGATTAAATACTGGAAGGCTGCGGCGAAGTGCGACCAGACCAACTACATCTATATGCGCACGGCGCAATCTTTCGAGAACCCGGACAATTTCTACTCGGAGGACAAAATGAAAGACCTTTATTCGGACGAATTAAAATAGTTCCGAAATAGAGATGTTAGAGTTATTTGCCAGTTCTTAATTGGTTTTACACATCTCACACCCACAACGGGGTTGTGGGTGGCGCCCGTCACAAAGGGCAAAATCAAATAATACATCGTATAAATAAATGAATTTTTATTATCCCTATAATCGGATTTTTCAAGGTTCGGAAAAGCAAAAAAAAAGATGGAGGCTTTTTCGGCCTCCATCTTTTCAATCCACCACGAGGGGGTGGGAATCCGTTCTTTTTGATACTATTTTGCGGCGTACGCCTTCATCATAGAAATCTGGCCTTGCCGCGAGAAATCGATTGACTCGGCGAGCAGACGCATGGCCTCCTGCGGCGCATGGAAACCCATCGAGTTTTCCGACGAAACATAATCGAGGCGCCATTGAGCTTTGCGTTGGAGGGCAAGAGCAGGGGCGAGCTCGCTGTCTGAAGCGCCGGCGTTTTTTGCCGCGATAATGGCGTCGAGCATTTCAGTGTAAGCTTTGGCGGCCTCTGTCATGAGCGTATATGTCTTATCCTGAATATTATCGACGCGGGCCTTGATTTCGGTTTCCGAAATATTGTGGCAAGGCTGGCAGGCGCGGTTGATGTTAAGCAGAGGACTGCGCACCCAGTGGTCCGCCGTCTTCCCCGCTCCGACCCTCATGTAGGGCATGTGGCAATCGACGCAGGCCACGCCGGCGCGCGAGTGTATGCCCTGACTCCACATTTCGAATTCCGGATGTTGGGCTTTGATGACTCCTGCTCCTGTCTCGGCGTGGGTCCAGTCATTGAATTGAACTTCGTCATAATATTTCTCGATGTCGTCGGCTTTGAGGCCGTTGTGCCACGGGAAAGTGAGGGTTTTGCCTTCTCCCTTGAAGTAGTATTCGACATGACACTGACCGCAAACATAGCCGCGCATTTCGGCGCGGGTGGCGTCCCGGTTGACATCGTAATCGGCTACGCCTTGACTAGCTTTGTATTGCTTTATGCCGTTGATGAATCCGGGACGGGTGACGCGCACTTTCATAGTCATCGGCTCGTGGCAGTCTACGCAGCTTACGGGGTGTTCGACAAGTTTTTTGCCGTCGGCGTCAGTGATGGCGGCCGCTTCCTCATAAGGCATGGCGTTAACGATGTCGAAACCCTTCATAACGTCGCCTTCGCCTTTGAAACGGTAGGCGGCAATTATGGAAGAGTGGCAATGGAGGCAGGCTCCGGGTTGTTTCTTCTCTTTGACGCGTCGGGTTTCCTGTTGGTCCTGAAGCATGTAGGCGTGGCCGCGCCGTTCGCGGTAGTCGAGGGAGAACGCGTATCCGGCGTACAGGCGAAGCAACCATGGGTCGCGCTCGGATTTCTGAGGCGGGAGAGCTTCGCTGCCGCCGAACCGGGTGTGCGTGGCGTCCACCGTTTTCAGATAGTTGTCGTATTGAAGCGGGAAAGTGCGGCCCCACACTTCGGGGTCGGTTGTGTTCTCGTCTACTTCGGCCAGCCAAGTAAACGGAGTGTAAGACTCCGCTTTGCGCGTCTGGATGTTGATCAGGAGCGCGGCTACCGCGGCGGTCAGGGCGGCGGCGGCGATGAACACCGCGACAATTAGCAACAGAGACGCCGCTCCTTTCTGAGCGGATGTGTTTTTCCCTTCTGATTTCATGCTTTTTCCTCCATTTATATGTTTGCGAACGTCGCGGGGAGGTCCCGCAAGACGAGATTCCCGCCGTTTATTTCGGGCCGTGTCCGACGCTCTTGTGGCAGTGGACGCATTTTGCGCCTTCCCCGTTGCCCATCTTTTCCATCGTGACGATGTTTTCCACCATGTCCTTGTGGCATCGCTCGCAGTTTTCCTGAAGTATCTCTGCGTTATGGGGTTTGATTCTAATCGGCCAATCGAAGTTCTGGAGAGTGAACGCGGCTGAATGGTGGTAGCCGTTCATGCTTTTGGCAAAATATTTTCCGGCGATGTCGTGAGGCAGGTGACAGTCTACGCAGAGGGCTTTTTCTCTGTGCGGGCTGTTGTTCCACGAGTCGAACTGAACGTTCATTATGTGGCAGTTGCGGCAGGCTTCAGGTTCGGACGACATGTAAGAGAGGCCGTGGGCGTAGTGGAAAGTGAAAGCGCCGATGCCGGCGGCGGCGCCAAAAATTGCGGCGGCAACGGCGAGCCAGCCGAAGTTCGATGAGACGAAGGTTCGAATCCGGTTGAGCAAAGGGACACTCCCCCGCGCCGATGCGACGGCGCTAGCCATTTATGTTAGATTCAGGAACTATTATACCATAATGCGGAGGCTTGTCCATACCCTTGCGAAAAAAAACCATCTCCGCCCGCGTGTCACTCCGCCGGCTCGATATGCACTATGACGTCAACTACGTCCGGCGTTTCAAACACGACGCGCCCGCGCGTGGCGGTCGCTATGTCGTGTCCGGCTCGCACCGATATGTCCGGATCGACGAGCACGTGAAGGTTGACCTCAAAGCCGGAGCCGATGTGGCGGGCGCGGATTTTGTGGGCGGCGCGGACGCCGTCGACGGACATAGCGGCGCGCTCGACACGGCGGATTATTTCGGCGGGAGCCCCGGCGTCTATAAGTTGATTGATAGCGGGCCAAGAAATGCGCCAAGCGGCATGAAGGATGAAAGCGGCCACGACAACTGCTCCCAAGTGGTCGAGGAACTGAGCGCCGGGCAGCAGACGCGCGCCTGCCACCGCCGCCGCCGCCGGGATCGAGCTTAATGCGTCCGACCTGTGATGCCATGCGTTTGCGGCCATCGCCGGGGATTTAACTTTGGCCGCCACCGCCGCAGTCCATCTGTATAGAATCTCCTTTATTACTATCGAGCCGAGGGCCGCCCAGAGCGCTATCATAGCGGGCAGCGAAGAATGGCGCTCCTCGAAGGTGGTCAAGGCGTTGTAGATCAGGCCGACCGCTACCGCCGCCAGCGCCGTCCCTATGAAAACCGTCACGGCTGTCTCGATGCGCCCGTGTCCGTGCGGATGGTCTTCGTCGGGCGGCCTTTGCCAGAACATCGACCCGACTATCACCGCGATATCCGTGACGGTGTCTGAAAGACTGTGGATGGCATCCGCGACCATCGCTTGGCTGCCGCCGAAAACGCCTGCGGCGAACTTGGCCGCCGACAGCGCGACATTGATAACAAGGCCGATGGAAGTGACGCGCCTTGCCGTGCGAGCCGCCTCCGCAGGGCCTCCCGGAAAATGTCTTCTGATATTAGCCATTCTTTTTGTTTTTCCTCCGATTTGGCGATTTCAGCAATGGCACGGCAATAGCAGTTTCTCGCGCAAACAGGCCACAACTAGGCGGCGGACTCCGAGCGAGGCGTCTCCTGCGGCAGACGCAAAATGCGCTCTCGCCTGCTCTTCCACATCGCCCAGCAGCTTGCCTCCGCCGAACATCAAAAACACTTCCACAATCTGCTCGTCCGTGGCCCCCGGCCACGGCGGCGGGACGGACGCCATCGAATCAACGCATAGTTCCCTGTCCCTGTAAAGCAAAAACACCCTTTCCCGCCCCGGCTCCGCTATGACCGCTTTTAGCCTGACCGACGGGTTGAGCGAAAACGACATCCCGGCGCTCAGCCGCATCATGTCCCTCTCGCCGTATATCGTTTTTTTCCTGCCGTCCGGGCCGCCGAAACCGCAACTGAACCCCGCGCAGACTTCCGGCCTCCGCTCGTATATGCCGCACCTGTCGTCCTCTCCCAGATACACGCACACGAGCGTCCGCGTCCGGCACTGGATTATCCGGTGGTAACATTCAAAGTCTTTGTCGCACAACTCTTTCTTCTTCAGACAGAATGTTTCCGTCTCGTATTGACCGGAAGCGATTTCATCGGGCGTCAGCATGGTCCCGCCCATGCGGCAGCACATCGCACTGCAATGCGCGATAAGCTCCAAACACAGCGGCATCGCGCCGCTCTCTCCCGGTTCCATGCCTAAATCGCTCCCTCGTTTTATTATACTGCCACCGCCACCACCGCAAGGAGAGTTAAAGGAAAACTTTTAAGGGGAAATAAGGGAAAACTTTTGAAAAAGTTCTCTTTGGCCGCCGGAGGCGCTTGCGAATATTGCCGCTACATTGTCATGGTTTTAATAAGTATTTCAAAAATGGAAAATTAGCGCTACTATGTTATTGAATCAAACAAATCGAAACATGACAAATCTTTTATGTCGCGCATGATGACTATAAGTAAAGCGGCAACATCAGAAAAGCGCATGGCGACTTTTGGACAGAGACTTATTTAGAGATTCAAGGAGCGCAACGATGACGGCAACACTTGATTCCGTTTTTGTAATGAATCTCGCTTCGGTCGTGGCGATAATAAGCGCGCCACGTTTCATCGCGATGTTGCGCATAATATTTGATAAAATGTCGCAGCCGACCGATCCAGTTCCGGAATCATCAGCTTTTATCATTGCCAAAAAGTCAAACACGAGACAATACAATAAACGAGGCGCATCAAGCGCCGAGCGCTCTCTTGCCGTCAAGCTGTGCGTTTTTGGGCTGCTCTTTTTGGTTCCGGCAATCGCAATGCTGAGTCCTTTTCAGGCCTACGCCTCTGAACCAACTGCGCCTGCGGTTCGCAGCGCCGCGGAGATTGATTATCCTCCCTTTTCCATTGTCCACGAAAATGGAAGGGCCGACGGTTTTTCCGTCGAATTGATGAGAGAGACTCTCGGGAAGATGGGCCGCAAGGCAACCTTTCGAACCGGGCCATGGACGGAGGTAAGAGGATGGCTGGAAAAAGGCGAGGTTGACGCTCTGCCGCTTGTGGGACGGACGCCGGAACGGGAACATCTTTTCGACTTCACAGTTCCCTACATGACTATGCATGGAGCGATTGTCGCGCGGAAGAAATCGGAAACTCGAAGTCTGGCGGATTTACGAGGGCAGCGGGTATGTGTCATGAAAGGCGACAACGCGGAGGAATTTCTTAAGCGAGAGAAAAGGGATTTCATAATCTCTACAACGCCCTCTTTTGCGGACGCTTTCCATGCGCTGTCAAAGGGAAGCTGCGACGCTGTGGTTGTTCAACGGCTCGTCGCGTTGCGTCTTTTGGAAGAAACCGGGCTAAGGAATCTGAAAATAGTCGATGCCCCGGTTTATGGGTTTTCGCAAGATTTCTGCTTTGCGGTAAAGAAGGGCGACAGCAAGTTGTTGTCGGTTCTGAATGAAGGACTGGCTTTAGCCGTAGCCGACGGGACGCACCGACGGCTGCACGCCAAGTGGTTTGCGCATCTTGAGATGCCGCCAGACCGCACGATTGTCATTGGCGGCGACCACAACTATCCGCCCTTTGAATTTTTGGATGAAAAGGGCCGCCCTGCGGGATTCACCGTAGAGTTAACGCGGGCTGTCGCGCGCGAGATGAATATAGACGCGCGGATTCAACTGGGGCCATGGGCCGACATGGTAGACGCGTTGCGCGACGGAAAAATCGACGCGCTTGAAGGAATGTTCTACAGCCCGGAACGCGATCGCGTTCTGGATTTCTCGCCGAGATATTTAGTGATTCACTGCGTCGGCGTAGTAAGGAAAGGCGAAGGGCCGCCCCCCTCTAAAATCGAAGAATTGCGGGGTCGAGACCTAGTCGTGCAAGCCGGGGACGCCATACTGGACGCGCTAGCGGAACACGGAATCGAGGCTAGGGTAACCACCGTCGAGACGCAGGAAGATGTCGCGCGCGCGGTGTCCGAAGGCCGGAACGACATCGGACTTATGACCCGGTTCGGCGCGCTGCACGCTGTCAGAAAATACGGATGGAAAAATATCGAGATCGGCCGTCAGGCATTCTATTCAGGCGAGTACGCCTACGCCGTGCCGCAGGGAAACGAAGCGCTGCTTGCACAATTCACGGAGGGGCTGCGGATACTTAAAGACTCCGGAGAGTATCAGCGGATTTATGAAAAGTGGCTTGGCGTATATGAGCCGAGCATATCCTCGCGGGAGGCAATAAGGCGCGTCGCCCTCGTTGCCGCTCCGCTGCTGCTAATCGTGATATTAGCCCTGCTATGGTCTTGGTCTTTGCGAAGGCAGATAGCGGTCCGCACGAGGGAACTGAGAGAGAGTCTTCAACTATTTCGAGCCGTGTTCGAGGCGGCGAACGTGGGAAAATCCATAACGTTGCCGACGGGCGAGATTAATGTCAACAAGGCTTTCGCCGACATGCTCGGATACGCGGTTAAGGAACTTAAGGGTAAATCTTGGCAGGAACTTACCCCGCCCGAAGACGTGCCGGAGACTGAGCGGCGCATCGCCCCTTTGCTTGAAGGCATTGAAGACAGCGCGCGTTTCGATAAGAGGTATATCCATAGGAACGGCAACGCTGTATGGACGGATGTCAGCGCGACAATGCGACGCGACAGCGATAACAACCCGCTTCATTTCATCACCACTGTGGTTGATATAACAGAGCGCAAGCGGGCCGAGAAGTTTCTGCGCGAAAGCGAAGAAAGATACCGTTCGACTCTAGACGGAATGCTGGAAGGATGCCAGATAATCACGCCGGAATGGAAATACGCTTATGTAAACGACGCGGTCGCCCGCCAAGGCCGCAAAAGAAAGGATGAACTGATCGGCCATACTATGATGGAGGCGTATCCGGGCATCGAAGACACCGAACTTTTTTCTGCGCTTCGGGAATGCATGATGGAACGCGTTCCCCGGCGTTTCGAGAATGAGTTTAAATATGCCGACGGCGGGCGGGGCTATTTTCAACTCAGCGTCGAACCTGTGCCTGAAGGCTTGTTCATTCTCTCACAGGACATCACTAAACAGCGCATCATGGAAGCCCAACTGATACAATCCCAGAAGATGGAGTCTGTCGGGCGGCTGGCCGGGGGCGTGGCGCACGATTTCAACAACATGCTGTCAGTAATAATCGGCAACGCGGAAATTGCTATGGCGAGCATGGATGCCGCAGATCCCATCTATAAAGACATTGAGGAAATTCACAAGGCGGGGGAACGGTCAGCCGAACTTACCCGCCAACTGCTGGCTTTCGCCCGCAAACAGACTGTTTCTCCCGTAGCGATGGACTTGAACAAAAGCGTGTCGAACATGTTGAAAATGCTGCAACGGCTCATCGGCGAGGATATCGACCTTGTATGGAAACCGGGACACAACATCTGGACGATAAAAATTGACCCATCACAGATCGACCGGATCATTGCCAACCTGATAGTGAACGCTAGAGAATCAATCGCCGGCGTGGGCAAGGTTACTATAGAAACGGAAAACACGGCCCTAGATGAAGAGTACTGCGCCGACCATCTTGGTTTTATTCCGGGTGAATACGCGATGATCGCGGTAAGCGACGATGGGTGCGGTATGGACACTGAAACGCTTAATAACATATTCGAACCTTTCTACACCACTAAGGGAAAAGGCACCGGGCTTGGGCTGGCTACCGTTTATGGAGCCGTCAGACAGAATAACGGTTTCATCAACGTTTACAGCGAACCGGGCAAAGGCTCCACGTTCAAGGTGTATCTGCCTAGATTCGAAAGCGAAAACAGCGAAGAGGCGGCAAAAACCGAGCCGCCTCGCTTACGGCAAACAGGCACAGAGACTGTTCTGATAGTCGAGGACGAGCCGGCGATTCTGTCTCTTGGGAAAAGAATTCTAGAAGGGTTGGGCTATAATGCGCTCGCCGCCCAAACGCCGTCAGAAGCGTTTAAGAAGGCTGAGGAATACGCCGGAGATATTCATCTGCTGCTTACCGATGTGGTAATGCCGGAGATGACTGGACGCGAAGTCGCGGAGAAACTCGGCGCAACACGGCCTAACATGAAATTTCTGTACATGTCCGGCTACACCGCTAACGTAATCGCGCATCATGGCATTTTGGACGCCGGCGTGCGCTTCGTTCAGAAACCATTTTCGGTAGACGAACTTGCGCAAAAAGTCCGGGAAGCGCTCGACGGTTGATCCGCTTTTTTGCGCCTGCTTTGATTAAAGCAAAAAACACAGCGCGTCAAATCATGCTGAATTCATCATTAGGATTAGGGCTTAAACATTTTCACAGGAGCGACGGGACGCGGCGCTGGCGCGTCGCGTCCCGTCGCGCATTGAAACGTTTTGAAGAGATTCCAAAGAGAAACTTTTTCAAAAGTTTCTCTTTGGCCGCCGGGGGCGCTTTTAACGCTTTTAAGGGAAAACTTTTGCTGTCAATTTAGAGGCTCATTGATTTTCGAGTCTTCTAGCATTTTTCGGAGGCGAGCATCGAGAGCGGCGAGTCTGCCGCCGGATATAGCCCTCATTTCTTTGAGGGCCGCCTCTGCCTGTTCTCTCTGTCCCATTATAATGAGACCGCCTATGAGCGAAGCCCAAGCGGATTCATCCGTCGGGTCGCTCTCCACCGCCCTTTTCTCCGTTTTCAGGTGAATGATGAACGCCTGTTCGCCAAGCTCTTTGCTTACCGATAGGTTCATCCGTTTCGCTGTTTCGCGCGCCTGTTGCAGCCTGCCGGAGTCGAGCAGCAGCAACACTAGATTCGTCCACGCGTTGATAAGGTCAGGATCGACGGAAACCGCGGCATTATAGTATTGTTCGGCGGATTCGATGTTTCCGGAGCGGTGCGCGGCAATTCCGGCGTTGTAGAGAGCCGGGGCGTTGTGAGGGTTGCGGTCGAGAGCGGATTCGAGGATGCGGGCGGCTTCCGCCACCCGGCCGGTTTCCAGAAGGAAGGAGCTGAAGTTCAGAGCGGTGAACCCCGAGCGCGGGTCGATCTCGAGCGCAGCGCGGAACATCTTTTCGGCTTCGTCTATCTTGCGCGTCCTCGCTTTGAGGTTTGCGAAGTTGTTGAGGATTACAATCGAGTCTGGGCGTCTTTCGAGGAGGCGGGAATAAATCTCGTCGGCTTGGGCGAGTTCGCCGTTGAGGCGGGCGATGTTCGCGAGTCCCAATTCAGCCTCGATGAAGCCGGGGCGTTTATCCAGAGCGCGCTGGTAGTAAACCGAAGCGGACTGGAGTTCGCCGCCGGCCGCCATGAGGCCGCCGATGCGCGCGATGGTATCCGCGCACGAGCCGCACATGGCGACCGCCTGATGATACTTTTCGAGAGCCTCGTTTTTGAAGCCGCGCTGTTCGAGAGCGGCTGCTGCGAGCGTCCTTATCCTCGCCGAATCCGGAAAGTCGTCCACCGCTTCCTGAACCAAGTTGAAACCCGCGCCTGTGGAGCCTTGAGCGAACTTGCATTCGGCGGCGCGCAATTTCAGAAGAGGCCCTGCCGCTCTCATGTCGTAGTCTTTCCCGGCGGTCGTTTCAGGCGTGAAACCGTTTGCGTCGGGGTCCCACCCATCAGGGTCGCAACCCGAAACATCAGAGATGAAGAAGAACGGGCCGCGTTGTTTCATCGGAACCGCCGCGCCGTCCATGAGCCTTCTGGCGTCGAAAGCCTGAGGGCGGCGTAGCCTGTCGTCGCCCGCCGTTTGGTCTATCGCAGCATCCGCGCCTCCTGCATGCCCGGACAGCCGCGCGGCAAAATACCCGCCGGACGCGTCTATCGTCTCTATGTCCGCCCGAAGGTTTCGCGAGCGTGATACATAGGCCTCCGGCAGCGCGAACTGTGGACCTTGCGCAAAATGCGCCGCGTCCCTCGGAAGCCTTTTTATGAAATCGAGCGCGAGCGCTTCCGCCCGCGTTTCATTTTTCATGTCCATCGCGCGGAAGTTGGCCGACAGAGGCGACGCGACGGTGGCCAGCAGGACCAGCGCCGCAACCGGAGCAAGCGCCCTCGCCCGCGTGGCCGATATTCTCCTGACTATCCCGTCCGCCCCGACCGCCGCGAAAAGCGCGAAAACGGCGAACGCGCCTATGTGTTGCGCCCTCAGTTCCCCGGCCGTCGATTCGTCTCCGCTGAAAGAGAAAAAGAAGACCGCGCCCGCCGTAAGGGTCGCGGCCACCCACGCGAGAGCCGCCGCGCGGCGGGGCCTTTCAGACACCGCCAGCGCGAATCCTATCAATCCCAGAAGGATATGCGCGGATATGAACTCAAACTGAAAACCGTGGGCGAAATCCGCCAGACGCCCTGCGAATTCGGCAACGTCGAAAACCAGCCTGTTGGCGGGATCGATCAGGCGCGCGCCCCTCATGTATTCCAGAAAAAGCTCTGGAGTTCGGGGATTGCCCCAATTGACGAATGGAGAAGAAGCCGCGCGCAGCGCGATGAACGCCGGCATCGCCGCGACGGAAACGACCGCGAACGCGGAGACGGCGAGCGAGGACAGCCTGCGCGGCAGCCTCCCGCCCGACAGCGCGGCGACCGCCACAATCGGCATCAGAGCGGCGGCTAAAAGCCACCCGTTCAGCGCGGCAAGCGCGGCCGCCAACGCAGCCCCCGCAACCGCCCTGACCCCCTTTGCGCCGGCTTCGGAAACTGCGGCTAGGAACAAAGCCACGAGTAGGAAATCAAGCGTATGCCGGTCGGCGACCAATGCCCTCGACCACAGCGCGGGAGCCGACGCGCACGCGGCGGCTCCGAATGCGGCGGTCAACCGCGACGCCTTGAAGCCGCGCGCCGCCATGAACAGCGCGGCTGCCCCTGCTGCGCCGAAGAACGCTGACATAGCGTTCAGTTTGAACGCGGCGTCCCCGAACGGCAAAAGCTGGAACAGCGTCCCCAACTGCGCGTACAGAGGAAACCCCGGCGGATGCGCCGCCCCTGCGCCCGCCGCCGCAAGCGCGAACGCTCCGGAATTGCCGAACGTCACTGTCGGCGCCATCGTCGCCAGATAAAGCGCGAAACAGGACACAAACAGGAGCGCCGCGAACGCGGCGTCCTTCTTCGCGCCATTTATTCTAAGCATCCCTCAGGAGACCGGTCCTTTCTTGAACAGGGAAGACGCCAGAGTTATCATTCCCGATCCCTTCTGGCGCGACCTGCGAAGCGAGGCGGACGCGAGGCTCAGCAGCCCGCCCGCTTCCCGCGCGTCGTACGGATAGCACGATATGCCGAAACTATAGCTGAACTGGAACCGGTTGTCCGGTCCGAAACTTGTTTTCTCAAGATTCTTTCGCATCCTCATTATGGGCACGAGCGAGTTCTTCGCGTCCGCCTCGGTTAGCAGCATCATGAACTGCGTGTCGCTGTACCTGCACAGCAGGTCGGTGTTTCTGAACGCATCCTTGAGCTTGGCGGCAAGGCGGGCGAGCGCCTTGCGGGTCTCCTGCTCCCCGTACACCTTTGAAAAATCAGGCATGTCCTCTATCTCCATCAACGCAAGCGAGAACACCTGATTCTTCCGTTGCGCCCGCGCGACTTCTTCCTCCAGCCTCGCCCGGAAATACCTGAAATTCTTCAGCCCCGTCACAGTGTCCGTTATGGTGTGCGACTGGAGCTTCTCTTCTAGTTCCCTGATCTTCTTCTCAAGCTCCGAGGCCGCCTTCTCCTGATCGAGGTACATCATTCTATACTTTTCTTCCTGAGACACCCGGAACCTCTGCACCGACACCGCCCACACCGCCATCACAATCGCCGCCCACATGAAAGCTTGATACAGCGTCCCCTGCCGATTGAAACTCGCAAACGCGACGATGCCCGCCGCGAGGGCCACAGACACCGCAAGCGACTGGTCGGCAGAGAACCTGTACACGGCCGACACCGCCAGCAGCGGGATGAAATACACCGCCCACGAGTTCATGCCACCGAGGAACCATACGCAAGCGCCGACCGCCGCCGCGTCTATGATAAAAAACAGCCACGCCCCGGCGGCCCACCTCTCCGGAATGAACAAAGACAGCGCCACCGCGAACACCGTCGCGGCCAGCGCCATAATCGACGTTTCGAACCTCTCCGCAGGATTGCCGAGCGACCCGATAAACGCCAGATACACCAGAACCACGCCGAAACACGCCCGGACTAGCCCGACCGTCATTTCTCTTTTGTTTAGGCGCTCTTCCAATATATCGTCCCGTTGACATGCGTATAGGGATTGTTCTAATATTAAACGGCGTGCGGATGGTGTCAAGCTTTTTAAGCTCTCGACCGGCGCTTTCCCATAGTATTCACAGGAGTTCTATTATATGGCAAACGGCGACAATCAAGGCCTATTCAAGCTAAGCTACGAAGCTCAGGGCGTTAAAATCGCCTTCTTTCCGGAGAGCTTCAACAACACATCGGCCGCTTTCACGGCCGCAAAAGAGACCCTCCTCGACAAACGCGTCGATCAGGTAGACTTCGGCGCGATCGAAAACGCCCTCAACGAGAAAAACGCCGAGCCTTTCGTCGTCGCCCCCCCACAGCCCGAAGCCGTCAACGGCAAAGTCACCGCTAAACTGAACGAATTGAAAGACAAAGTCCTAATCAAGATCGATCCACCCATGGGCAGAGGCAAAAAAGCCGAGATCAAAGACGTCATGGAAGCCGTCAAAACCGCCGGCGCCGCAACCTTCTTCCTCGACTTAGAAAAAATCGAGAACATCATTTCTTCCATAAGGTTCAGAGATTTCATAGAAGTCGGCGAGATGCGCCACGGCAGGTTCGACGTTAACATCTCCAAAGACTCCACCCAAGCCCTCATAAAACTCCAGCCTCCCTTCGGTGGCAACCCCATCGATAAAAGCGACATTCTTTCCTACCTCAAAAGAAACGAAATCACCACCGGCATCATGGTGGACGCTATCGACAAGATAATCAAAGACGGCCTCTACAATCAGGACCTCGTCATCGCCAAAGGCCAGCGGCCCGAAGACGGACAGGACGGCGAGATAGAATACTTCTTCGACATCAACGCCGGAAAACCGAAACCAAAAGTCGACGAGGAAGGCGAAGTCGATTTCAAAGAGCTTAACCTGTTCCACAAATGCAAAGCGGGCGACCCCCTTGCAAGGAAAAAACCCGCCACCCCCGGAAGACCGGGAATCACTATCTACGGCGCGCCCATCGCTCAGCGCGCCGGACGCGACATCCCCACCCCCATCGGCCTCAACACAAAACCCGCCCCCTCCGATCCCAACCTCATCCTCGCCGCCGTCGACGGCCAGCCCAAACTCACAAGCAACAAAGTGAACGTCATACCCGTCGTCGAGATTCCCGGCGACGTCGACTACTCAACAGGCAACATCGACTTCACCGGCTCGGTGCATGTTCGCGGCAGCGTCCTGTCCGGATTCACCATCCGCGCCATGGGCGACATCCAGATCGGCGGAAGCGTCGAAATCTGCACCATCGAGTGCGGCGGCAACATGATCGTCAAACAGGGAATCCTAGGACAAGACAAAGCCCTCATCGTCTGCCGAGGCAACCTCACCGCCAAGTTCATCGACAAAGCCACCGTTTACGCCGACGGCGACATCTATGTCGACGAATCCATCATGTACTCCAAAATCAGCAGCTCCGGAAAAGTCGTCCTCTCCGGAAAAAAAGGATTCATAATGGGCGGCGTCACCCGCGCCGCAAAAAGCGTCTCCTGCAACCAAGTCGGCACTCCCACCCAGACACCCACCTTCATCGAAGTCGGCGGCAGCCCCACCCTCCGCGAAGAACTCGACAAAATGCAGAACGAAATAAAAGACGCCGAAAAACAAGTCGAGATGCAGAGCAAATCCCTCGAAAGCTCCGAAAAACGCAAACATTGCTCCCCCGAACAGATAAC
>Ga0209311_1001700_pt1 | contig 17165 bp, 12 predicted proteins | sample AD_UKC045_MetaG_FD_184417 | JGI IMG/M metagenome (GOLD analysis project Ga0209311, IMG submission 184417) | Active sludge microbial communities of municipal wastewater-treating anaerobic digesters from USA - AD_UKC045_MetaG (SPAdes) (version 2) | ecosystem: Engineered > Bioreactor > Anaerobic >... | reverse complement strand
GATTAGTCGGTGCTGAAATGACGCTTCTTGAAGATGAACTTAGCAAAAGTGAAATTGAAGCGTGCAGAACTGATGCAAAAAACTGGCTTGCAGAATGGACAGAAGACAGCGACATAAGAACAGATCCGAGAGTTGCCGTTCCTGTTCAGTATGATTATAATAACAACAATGTCACTTACTGGGCGGTTATCGGGGTCAGGATAATCCGTGCAACAACTGAATTTCACAAAGATTTTCTTCCTGAAATCGTTAAGATAGGTGGCGATGGCGAAGAGAGCTGGGACTGTAAGTTCAGGGAATTCCTGCCGCATGATTACTATATGATGATAGAAAAAAGTGCTGAATTTACAGTGGATATGGATAAACCCGTCCTTGACCGCGAAACTTTCAGAGCGCTGTGCAACAAAGGGACAACTGAAAAAGAGATTTTAGAGGAGCTTGCAAACTATTGAAAAAACTCATTATTTGTCTTTCATTCATTGTTATGACAAGCTGCGGATACGGAATGATGCAGACAGCAAAAACAGTTGAAAAGGGAAAAAGCAGCTACTCGTTCGGAACAGTTTATCAGGGAAATAAGGAAAGACCGTTTTATGTTTATTCAATAAGCGGACAGTTCAACTTCAGGCACGGAGTTCACGACCGCGTTGACTTTGGAATAAAGCAGTTTTTCATCGGCGGACTGCTCGCAGATGCCAAAGTGAATGTCCTTGACCCCAAATCGCCGTTTGCACTTTCATTCAGTTCAGGAATCGGCTTCGCCGTTGACCCAATAAATGTTGACATTATATTGCAAGTGCCCGTTTTTGTTCATTTAAGCTACACAGTTAAAGACACATTCACACCGTATGCAACTTTCGGATACGAAACAAACTGGATATTCCGCAAAGAAAAACCTGAAAACATTGAACTTGAAGAGGGCTTTGAATTATCTCAAAGAAAAGGATACGGCGACGGAAATCTCGTCATCAACGGCGGATTCGAATTTCACCTCGGCAAAAGAGTTTTTCTCATGCTTGAATATATCTACCGACACCCAGTCGTGAACGACCCCGGCGATTACTATTCATTTCTGCCCAACCACTTCGGCGGACTTGCCATCAGGTTTGAGAGGTAGTCACTCTTCCTGTTTGTTTTTCAACTCATTCTTTCTTAACTCAGAAATTCTTTTAAAGTTATCTTTCGTTGACACTTTTGCTTTGGTTTTCTTTTCTAATTCTTTTCTTGCATTGCCAGCAATTCTACCACCGACCTGTGCTGCTTCTTTGTTATTTTCGAACCCTTGTGCATCTCTTGTCCGTGCAATTTCAGATGTGGAAGCTTCTCCCAGCATAGTGAAAATAAGTTCAAGATCTGTCATGTGATCACGAAGATTTTCATCAGGTTTGGAAAGTTCTTTAAATTTTTTATATTCAGCAGGCGTCATTCCAAAAGTTGCCTTGCTGATTTCAGCTGTGAGTATCGCAAATTCAAGGTTTTCTTTAACACCTCTTTTTCTCCACTCGCCTGTCAGCTCATCTCTCACAGCTATTCCTCTCATTCTCTTTTCTATCCAACCTTCTGAATATCCTTTCTGTCTATATATTTCACGCATTCTTTGAGCAGCAATTTCAGGATTTTCTATTTCCTCAATTCTTTCATATCCGACTTTTGCAAGCCATCTTTTAAATGGCTCAGCTTTAGGGGATGGAATTGATTGAATTATACGAAAAAGACCTTCTATGTTGGAAACATCGGTTTCTCTCATTTTGCTGTCCGCTGCCTTCATTTTCAAAGTGTGACAATTTGTCACGGGTTCATTTCCTTCTTTTTTAAGCCGTTCTTTTAATTTTCTCCAATAAGCACTTGCATCAACGCTATCCGTCAAAACACCGACAACATCCACAATTGAGAAATACCACTCATTCTCATGCCAAACCCTTCTTACCTTTTTGTCACCGAAAACTACAAGACCGCTCATCTTAACACCTCTCCTCAAACATGTTAACAAAGAATTGCTTAAACTTTGCCAAGATATAATATTTTGATTTTAAATACAATTTTATTTTAACTTAAAACACTTTTTACAATATTTACAGTTAATCAAATTCAAAAGCCCAGTTTTGAACGACCCCGGCGATTACTATTCATTTCTGCCAAATCATTTCGGCGGACTCGCCATCAGATTTGAGAGGCAGGGAAAATCTAAATAAAATTATATCTTTATACGCATTTTTTATTGTTGTTTGCTTATCACCGACAGACTTGTTTTCTACTTTACACAGCGGACATGGTGCTTGTTCAACTTGATACTTTGGTTCACACTTCCATTTTTGAAATCCACATACCATGCATAGTCTGTGGTCTCTGACAGTTCAGAAAATGACCAAAGATTTTCTATATCATCAAAAATGGAATATTCCAGATAGTTGTTGTTTTCACACCCTTTACACGCACTGTTCCAACAATCATTATACGAAAGGCAATCATCCGTAACTTCACATTCTCCATCAAATATCGTTCCTGAACAGGCAATAATGAGTTCCCTTAGTTCTGAAATTGAAGGAGGTTGTCCTCCTAAGTTTTCACAATAAACTAACGCATCTTCCCAATTCATAGTATCATTTGAAATATCTGACCAGAATCCTTGTTTTTCGTGACAGAAAACATCGTCTGCTGAACATCGGCATTTACCATCATCGTACCAGTCACCCAAAATACAAGTTTGGTTCAGTATCATTGTTTCATTTGTTTCACATGGAATTGTTCTTTTTTCGTTTTCTTCACAAAGATAGCAAAATCCTTTATCCACCCACTCACCGTTTGAACATACCTGGTCTTGTTCTTTTTCAATATCTGTTCCGCAAGTAATTGTTCTTGCTTCTTTTTCTTTACAAAGATAGCAAAATCCTTTATCAGTCCATTCACCATCTAAGCATATCTGTTTTTGTTCTTTCTCGATATCTTTTGCACATTGAACAACCCTTTCTTCATTTTCGGTCATACAACTTATATTTTTATCTCCCGGCTCAAACAGATCACACGAAACAACCATAAAAATCACAGCAAACATTAATAAAAATAAAACTTTTTTCATATTGACCCTCCACTTCGCAAAATCTTGAGAAAATGATATATCTTACATAAATAAACACAATTTTTTGGAACTTTTTCTCGGCGGACTCATATCCTCATAAATCAAGAAAGGATAAAATGACAGTGTTTTTGAATCAGATGAATGATACAGAAAAAAAATCAGAAGCTTTTAAGATGGTTACACATGTTGGAGAGGTTTTTTCCCTTGAAATGTTTATTTTTTAAGATACACTTATCAGACGGTTTTTAAAGGGGGCTTAAATGAAAGATGAAAAGATCAGAAACAAAATCAAAGCAATTGTCACTGAAGAGTGCAACTTGCGAGATTTCAATGTTTTAAAATTCATTCTTTTTGGAAGTCGTGCAAGACAAGATAACAACAAAGAAAGTGATTGGGATTTTATTGTCGTTCTGGATAAACCGGTCAGCTGGAAAGATAAAATGAAACTATGGCTTACAATTAACCGCAGACTTGCGATTATAAAAGCAGATGCGGATATTATTTTCAAGAGCGAGTCTGAATATGAAAAAGACAAAAAAGATGTCGGAAAAACAACTTATTACGCAAATAAAGAAGGTGTTCTGATATGAGCAATAATATTCCCACCAACGAAGAAGCTGGATATGCAATTAAGCTTGCTGAAACTGTTAAAAACTTTATTCAAAAGAAAATATCTGCCGCCACCCGGTCGTGAACGACCCCGGCGATTACTATTCATTTCTGCCCAACCACTTCGGCGGACTCGCTATCAGATTTGAGAGGTAGGTTCAGGTTTTAAAAAAAGAAGTGTTTTTTTGAATTGTTTTTCCAGCCGGCCTGATTTTCGTACTTTACAAAATAGATCTTTACATCGGCCTGATTTTCATATTTTACGAAGAAGATCTTCTTTTTTGCCTGATTGGCGTACTGGGTGAAAAACCATTTTCCGTCATTCTGCCCTGCCTGATTTTCGTATTTCACCTTGTAAACTTTAAGATCTGCCTGATTTTCGTAATTTACTACAAAAACCTTTACATCTGCCTGATTTTCATACTGAACTGAAAAAACCTTCTGCGCATAAGCTGTTGATGTGAGCAGAAGAATCAAAACTGTAAAAAATAGAACTTTTTTCATATTGACCCTCCAAATATAAAGATCTTTGAGAAAATGATATATCTTACACAAATAAAAACAATTTTTCGGCAACAGTTCAAAAAATTGACTTGAAAGTCCATTCCATTTAGGATTTTGAGCTTTTTGAACTTTTTTCAGGATCTTTAATGAGCATAATCCTTGCACTTGGAGCATTTCCGGGGATCATTTTCGCGGTAATAAAAATATTCAATAAATCCGAAGATATAAGTAACAGAATCCTTGGAACTGCGATATTTTTCTATTCAACGATGCTCCTTCTTGTATTTCTCGGAAAGCACAGTTATATAAGTTACTCGAAAGAGTTCATTGTCACAGCAAACACTTTTATCAGCGTTTCGTGGCCGCTGTTTTACTTATATATTCAGTTAATTACAGGTGTTACTGACCGAATTGCAAAAAAACATCTCATTCACATCATCCCTTTTTCGGTGTATGTTGCTTTTTTTGTCATTCCTGCTTTAACCATCAGCGACCTGCCCGATCTTTTTTTCAGACTTTCTTTTATCTATTCTCTTTTTGTTTCATTTGGATATTCTCTGTTAATGTTTGTAAATATAAGGGCTTACAAGATCAAATTCCTTGAATTCAGCTCTGAGGAAAATACTGCGAAAGTCTCATGGCTGAAATACTCAGTTCTGATCTGGCTTTTCATTGAAGTTCTTCAGTTTGTCTTTGTCCCGATGAGAAGTTATTTTCTTGTCTGCTGTCCTTTTGTCACAGTTATCCACGAATTTATCCTGAACACTGCTTCAGTTTCGTGGATATATCTTTTTGCCTATTTCGCAATCTCCCACCCTGACATATTTTCACAGTCAAAAAAGATGACTGAATCCTTAAAAGAGGAAAAACTGCCATCTTCAACTATCAGTGATGATTATGCGGAAATAATCGGGAAAAGAATTGAAAAAATTATGACTGAACAGAAACCTTATCTCAATTTTGATCTGACGATTGCAACGCTTGGCGAAATGATAAATGTCCAGCCATATCTTCTTGGAAGGTATATAAACAACCGGCTCGGCAAGAACTTCATGACCTATATAAATGAGCTGAGAATTCAGGAAGTTAAGTCAATGTTTGCAAACCCGGAATTTGATGACAGAACAATCCTTGAAATATCACTTCAATCGGGATTCAGGACAAAATCGGCTTTTAACAGTTTCTTTAAAAGATCAACCGGTGCAACTCCTCTTGAATATAGAAAATCTATAAAACAGAGCCGTCCGCATTCATAAATTCAAACAGTTTTCCGCCTTAAAAAAGTACTTTTTCGCAAAAATTCAGAATCAAGGACGAATTCATTTCACAGCTTTGGTAAAAAAGCATCCGGTGTTGGTGTTTTTTTTATCATTTTGGAGGTCGCAATGAGATCATTGATGGGATTTTATGTTGTTTTCAGTGTTGTTTTTTTCGTATCCTGTGCCAACAATGAATTAGGCAAAGTTGATGAAACAGATGAGACAAATGATGAATCTGTTGACGAAAGTGTACAGACCGAAGAGGAAACTGCCGATACAACTGATTATGAACTTTCAGACGATCTGTCCGATGACTTGTCCGGCGAGCTATCCGACGAAGCCTTGGCGGAGTCGGAAACCTTGTCGGAGTCGGAAGAAACAACTGATGAAGATGAACAACCAACTGAAATAACTGAAGAAAGCTTTATGGAAAGCGTTGAAGGACGGTATGCCCATTACGACATTGTTGCATATTATTCAGACATGGGATTGATGGGAGTGTTCAAAAACCTTATAATTTCATACGGTTTTACTACTTTTGAACAAGAAGGCGGAAAATTGAAGATAACAGACCGCTTCTGCCATTCCGAACAGATCTCAAATCAGGATTTCACGACAACTGTTCCTGATGCACTGACGCAGGCAATAATTCCGGATTCAACCTTCATGGAAATAAAACAGGATGATAACGGAGGTTTTTATCTTTTCAGACCCCAAACTCCGACACTTCTTGGAATTGAATATGACGATCCTTACAACACACCGCTTCCTGAATCGGTCAAACCGGATGATCCACGGCTTGTTGATGCTGATGATGACGGAAATCCCGGCGTAACGGTTTTCATTGACATGTTTAATAAAACTGAGCAGTTATACATTGCAAGAAGAGAGATCTTCGCTTTTGATGCATATTTGAAAGAGAACGGAAATATCGAAGGGATAGTTTATGATGAATCGGAACAGCTTATAATTGATGCCACAAGCTTTCTGTTAAAAAATCAGACTGGCGAATGGCTTCAGTACAGAGGTGAAAACGGAGATGACTATTCACTAAGTCCGATCATTCTTGTTCCTGTTGATGAGAGTTATGACTGCGAAAAACTGATGAACGAAAGAGACTCCTTTTTCCCCCCCAATCCCGCTGTCTGGGTAGACTGAATCTTAAAAACTCCCCTCCTTTTCCTATAAATTGACAATAAAAATAAGTTCTTTAATATTGGCGGGAATGTTCATTTACTGTTTTTAAGGTAATTCAATGAAATTTATTATTGCGGGTGCAGGGTCAGTCGGTTATGACATTGCAAGACATCTCATAAAAGAAGGAATGGATGTCGTAATAATTGAAAAGGACACTGTCAGAGCAAAGTTTCTGGAAAGCGACCTCGACTGCATCGTACTCAACCGCGAAATAAACTCTATCCAGACATTAAAAGATGCCGACATTCAGGCGGGTGATTATTTCATCGCTGTAACTGAAAGTGATGAAGTCAATCTCATTGCCTGCTCGATCGCATCAACTTTTGAAAATGTAAAAAAGATCGCCAGAGTCAGAAACCTGGAGTATTCGCACGCTGAAGTTTTCGGAAGACCGTTCCTCGGTGCCGATTATGTCATTTCCCCTGAAATAGAGGCGGCTAAACAGATAACTGAGATAATTGACCGCGGTGCCGCAACAGATGTTCTTACATTTGAAGGGACAGATATAACAGTAAGAGCCGGAATTATTGAGAAAAATTCGATATTTAAGAACAAATCGCTGATGAAGATCAGAAGAGAGATCAACCGGCAGTTCATCATTGCACTTATAAAAAGAGGCGACAAGGAAATAATTCCATCTGGCAACACTGTTCTCAGGGAGGGTGACACCATCTTCATCGTTGCAGACAGCGAAGCGATGAACTATATCCTTGCAAAAACAGGGAAAAGGGCTCTGAAAGTTAAAAGTGCACTGATCGTCGGAACAACAAGGATCGCGAGAAATCTTCTCCGGACTCTTTCAGTAAAACCTATAGACCTCAAGATCGTCGTTGAAAATTACGATGAAGCAAAGGAACTTTCAAGAACATTTCCCAATGTTCTCGTAATAAACGGAGATGTCAGGAACGAATCACTTTTTGAAGAGGAAAAACTGAATGAAGTAGATCTTATAGTAACAGTTACCGATAATCAGGAACTCAATGTTATCACCGCTTTATACGCAAAAAGCACAGGCGTTGACAGAGCCGTGGCGGCAGTAAGCAAGCAGAGTTATATGTCAATTGCCCAGAAACTGGGCGTGGATGTGACCATAAGCCCCAAAAAAAGTGCAGTTGATGCAATTTTAAAATATATCAGAAGGGGCAACATCAAAACTTTTCATTCTCTCCTTGAAGGTGATGCTGAAGCTATCGAGTTTGTGGTTCCCGAAAAATGTGTTGCAGTCGGAAAACTTATCCGGGAACTTAAAATGCCGTTTGATTCCATAATTGCGGCAATAAGCAGGAACGGTAAGGTTTTTATTCCTGACGGCAGTTTCCAGCTGCAGAAAGAAGACAGTATTATTGTCATCTTAAAAAGCTCAGTTGCCTCAAAAGTTGAAACCATTTTCGCAAACACAAATGAAATATAAACTTCTCATCAGACCGCTTGCGGTAATTGCCGCAGTAACAGCATTTTTTATGATAATTCCTGCCGGTATTGCACTTTATTCAAATGAGATCGCATCAGCAAAAGCGTTTTTTTATGTTATCTCTTTCACGATCGTGATCGCTTCGGTCATGATCTTTGTTTCACGGAACTGGGAAACCGGCAAGATGTCAACAAAAGAAGGATTTCTTCTCGTTTTTGCCGGCTGGATAATTTCATCATTTGTAGGAGCTCTCCCTTTCTTTATTTCGGGAGCGATACCAAGTTTTGGTGATGCTTTTTTTGAAACCGCTTCGGGATTCACAACAACAGGGGCAACGATACTTACTTCGATAGAATCCATCCCTTCATCAATGCTTTTCTGGCGAAGCATTACTCACTGGCTCGGCGGTATGGGGATCGTTGTTCTTACCGTTGCCATACTTCCTGTTCTTGGAGTGGGAGGGCTTCAGCTCCTTAAAGCCGAAGCACCCGGTCCGACAGTTGATAAAATTACTCCAAGGATCCGTGAAACTGCAAAAGTTCTCTGGTTGATCTATCTTGGAATGACAGTTGCACAGACAATTCTGTTAAGATTTGCGGGTATGAGTTATTTTGATGCTCTAACCCACACTTTCGGAACTCTCGCAACAGGCGGATTTTCCCCGAAGAATGACTCGGTCGGAGCATATAACTCAGCTTACATTGACGGGGTTATTACGGTTTTCATGATACTTGCCGGAATAAACTTTACAATCCACTACCGCCTGCTCATCGGAAAGACAAAGAACATTTTAAGAAACACTGAACTTATCACATATCTCTCCATTCTTGCAGTTGCGACAATGGTCATGACAATAAACCTCTACGAAAAAACATATTCAACAATTTCAGAATCTTTCAGATATGCATCTTTTCAGGTCGCTTCGATCATGACTACAACAGGTTTCGCAACAGCTGATTTTGAAAAATGGCCCGCTTTTTCTCAAGGGATACTTTTTCTTCTTATGTTTTTCGGTGCATGTTCCGGCTCAACCGGCGGCGGAATAAAGGTGATAAGACTCGTAACACTTTTCAAGCTTGCACTCAACGAAATGAAATACCTTCTCCATCCAAGAGCGGTTCTTCCTCTGTGGATTGATGGAAAAGTAATAAAAAAAGATATGGTTTATTCGATTGCGGCATTTGTTTTTCTTTATATTTCCATGCTCCTTCTGACAACACTTGTCTGTGCTTCATCAGGAATTGACCTTACAACTTCATTCACCGCTTCACTTGCAACAGTGGGAAATATCGGACCCGGATTCGGTTCAATCGGACCAACCGAGAATTATGCCTTTTTTGCAGATTATGTGAAATGGTTTCTCTCGTTTGCAATGATAGTAGGCCGACTTGAAGTCTATACAGTGCTTATAATATTCACAAAATCGTTCTGGAAGTGATGTAAAAAGAATCAGAATAGTGGCGGCTATTCACACGATGAATTCTCAAAACATCCTGAAAAAAAGATGGATTCTTCATTTGCTCCCAGTGAGATAAAATGATCAGTTATAAGCTTTGCCTGAGAAACTGGAAGTACGCCCGCACCGCGGGAAAATATTTGAAAATCATCCCCTATTGATGTGCAGTTTTTTAACGCGGAAATGTCCACAAGAGAACTATTGTCAAGAATTTTTATGGAACTGATTTTTCTGATAATACTAAGTGCATCTATGTTTTCCAACAATTTATTACCTTCAATAAAAATAGATTTCATTGACAGTTCCTGAATCCTGTTTAAAAATATGAAACCCGAAAAATCTTTTATGAATTCATTACTTGAAACTGAAAAAGAATCAATGGTTGTCAAAGAGTCAAACCCTGAAACTCTTTCAACCATCCCCTGACTAAAAGAAATTCCGCCCACCGTTTTCAATGAATTAAAACCGCTTATTTCACTTTCAAAAAAATTTATAAACTCTATTCTTCCTCCGACAGATGTAAGTGCCGGAAAATTATTGCTGTCTTTAAATAACTGGTTTCCGTATATTTCCAGATCGTTATTAATTCTCTCAAGAACAGGAAACACCTGGGGATCCAGATACACTAATGTCATGTCCCCCGCTTCTTTGAGTTTTGGAAAAATAACTGCATCACCTTTATCCTCTAAAATCTCTTTTAATTTTATTTTTTCAGAATACTCAAGTTTTGGAAACATCACCGAACTTATAGGAACATTTTCAATCCTTATATTCAAAGCATTTGTAATTTTTTCAGTAAAATCATTCTTTCTAAGATTAGGGGTATCAATAATAGTAACTCCATCCAGTGATAAATCCGATTCAGAACTGCAAACATCTGTCTCTTCAAGCATGGGATTACTGCTTATCTTAAGTTCGATGGGAAACTTTTCTAAATTATTAATTTTTATAGATTTCAACAACTTATTAAAAGAAATGATTGCCGGCTCACCAATTCTCCCAAGATTAATCATTTCAATTTTTTCCAAATTAGTGGATATGAAATACATTTGATGGTTTATTCTGATTATGTTCGTTAAGCCATTCAGCGATTTAAGCATCGTTGTGTCCTGCACTTCCAGACTTTCCACCTCTTCAAGACAAAAAAGCGGACTCAGATCATCAACTTCACCTGTAATCTGTAAATATGGCATCTTTGTAAAACCTTTATATTTCAAAACATCTTCATTGTTCTTAATAACAACGCTCATGCCGAGTTTATATTCACCCCTGGAACAGACATAATCTTTTTCATTGTCATATGTGAAAAACTGTTCCGTTCCATTCCATATCTCAGATGAATTTTCTGCACCGAAAATCCACACTTTATCATTATAATTTAGAATTACAGGTAGTTTTTCAACAGTTTCAGGAAGCACGGTATCATCAAAATCCCAATTTGAAAGATCTTTGCTTTTTTTCATAAAGAAATATGAAAGCGGATCGTTATCTGAACAAATGGCAATGGTCGTTCCACCAGTATACCTCTGTTCATAATAATCATCACTTTTTATAATCTGTCCGGCTGTTATCCAGTTTTTATCAGCATGTCTGAATGCAACAGCATTTGTTATACCTAAACCGTCCCCAACAATTTCAACTGTTTCTGTTATTGAATCTTTGTTGATCCTGTAACTTACATCTGAATAACCGAAAATTCTCTGGCTACAGGCAAAACTTGCTCCTCCGCCGTAAGGGAAAATGCTGTACCTGTCTATTTTCTTTTCCAGATGTCCTCCGAACAGAAACATATAGTCATCTGTTTTAAAAAATGACATCCCGACAAGCCCGTTTTCCGCATCCCACGAATGATACTGCTTATCAGAAACCTTAACATTTTCAAAAACACTGTGAATCATCCATGTTTTTCCATCACCGGAGTACCAAAGATCATTGGCAGTTATATTTTCAGCATACCCCCCTGCAATCCATAGATGATCGTTCCATGATGTTAAAGACCAGCCCGTTCTTAAGCCGATTCCTCCGGGCAGATCCACCAAGTCCCATTTTATACCGTCTTCACTGACGAAAAGACCGCTTTCGGTAAGAGCGAATATCATATCCCTGTGAACAACAACTGTTCCCTGTCCTGAAAAAACAGGCAGATTTTCAGAAGAGAGAACTGTCCAGGCAACTGCGTTTAAAGATTGAAGTATAAAACTGGGATTCCCGCCACTTAAAATGTAAAACTTATTTTTAAAAACTATGGCGGCATTATTTTGAGCACCGCGGGAAAAAACGTGCGCAAGATCTTTTTCTTCTTTAACAAATGTCCACTGAAATTTATATTTTTCATAAACCCCGTCTTCATCAGGTTTTTCGTTGATATTTTCATCAGCATATTCCGTATCATAATCAAAAAAATCGAAATCAGAACTTTCACCTTCCGCGGCATCATTATTTAAGAGGTCACTAACATAATTATCATCGTCCTGATAATCAGAAAAACTTTCAGAAACATTTTCTTTTTCTTTGCCGGCTGTAGATATCTGACCACAACCTGAAAAAACTAAAAGAAAAAAAATTAGAACGCTCAGTCTGGTTAACATTGCGACCTCACTGAGAGAATTAAAGTACATAAAAACTATATTACATTAAGATTTTTGTGTCAAGGGTAAAGCCGCAGATTTCTTTAGAAAATAGAAAAAAATAGAGGAAACAGTTAAGCTACCTATTGGAAGGAATGGTTTCTCTCGTTTGCAATGATAGTCGGCCGTCTTGAAGTCTATACAGTGCTTATAATATTCACAAAATCGTTCTGGAAGTGACTGTATTTACTGGAAATCTCTCAAAGATTCGTCAATTCCTTTTCTTATTTCAAACCAGAAATTAAGTGCGGCTTCATGTTTATCTTTTTCGAACTGTTCTATCCAGTAGTTGAGATCTTCTCTTGTTTCACCTTCAACATCCCGTTTTCTTTTAAGAAATGTGTAAACAAACTCGATATTCCTTTCTGATTCAAGGAAAACTGCGGCGTTTCTTGAATTTATTCTCCCTGCCGTAAAATTGACGGATGAAAGGAATTTTTCCTTAAGATCATAAATCGATTCGATCATTTCCGGGATCATCTCTTCAGCCCAGCCCCTGTGAAACCTGCATATTCCGGCATTGTCAAGGATCAGCTCTTTTTTCAGGCGGTCTGCACATGCAACTCCGAGAGTTCTTGGCGGAAGGAATTCATTTCCGTAATACATGTAATATTTGCCCATTATAGCCATCGGGGCAAGCGCTCCCGGTGTCCAGTACTGATTGGGAACCATCCACCCTCTTCTGCCGTTTGCTGTAAAAACAAAACTGTCTATTATCTTTTTTCCGGTTGATCTATGAACTTTTCTAGCCCATTTTCTGACCCCTTCACTCAGATCTAATATCCCTGATTTGTTAAGGATTGCGTCAATAAGCTCAATGCCGAGATCTGCGTTGTTTTGCGAATCTTTAACAACATCAAAGTTTTCAAGATCGAATTTCGGCATTTTTGAAACACCGAGGTCTTCTTTTGAAAGTGTTCCATTATCCAGAAGCTCCATAAGCCATGCAAGCACTCCTCCGCCGCTTATCGCATCCATTCCCATCGCATCACAGTGATGATTGAGCTTTTCAGCCGCCCGCTGATCAAAAATACCGCACAATGGCCCCATTGTCTGATAAGGTTCGTAATCTTTCTTGAATTCTCCGTTCATCTTTTTGCATACTGCAGGACAGGGTTCTCCGCATGTCGCCTGCTGTTTCTTTTCTATCGTCTCTTCGTTGAACTGCAGAAGATAGTGGTCTGTTATAAATTTTTCTGTCAGTTCCAGTCTGGATTTATCCGAATCAAAGATAGTTTTATAGTTGAAAGCAATGATGCGGTCTTTAATTGTTGCAAAATTTACCCCGAAAGTCCCGCCTGTTCCGAGCTTTGGATCAAAACGGTATTTTGTCGTGCTTTCAAAATCTTTTGCAATAAGTTTCTGTTTATATTTCTGTTCAAACCACTCATCGGCAACAGTTCTATCCCTGAAATCCTCATCAATTGTGGTTCCACCGTAAATTATTGCGACAATTCCGTGTTCCTGAAACATTTTCGAGCCAAACCCGCCGCGACCTGCCCAGGTGTCAACAAAAGTGAGTTTCTTTTTAACTATCGGAACTGAACATATTCCTCCAAAATCGGTTGTAACTGATGAAGGACCTGTCGCAAGAATTCTCGGATCAAGCTCATAACGGTCACCGAATTTTTCAAGCGTGTGATCAAAAAGTGAATAGACCCCTTTTCTGCCGCTGTTCCACACTTTACTGACATCAACAGGGTGAACTTCGACCTCGATCTCTTCACCGTGATTTCTGTTCAGATAGAGAATTGAAGGTGTCTGAGCTTTTCCGACAATGCTCACCATGTTAATTCCGAGATTATCAAAAACAAGCCCCGATCCTCCCATCGAAGAGATGAAAAAACCGCCCCAGCATGGAGAATGTCCAGTAAATATAAGCCGGTTTGAGCCGGGAAAGATCGAGCCGGCAAAAAGTCCAGTCCCGATATTTAGCGACCTGTGATTGTCTGAAATGTGGATCCCCAGATCGACCGGACCGAAATAGTCACCAACTTTATACCGTTTTATTTTGTAAAAACCGTTTGAAGTATCCACAAAAAGCACTTTCTGAAACGCATCCATGTTAACCTCTTTTAAAACTGACCGCAGATATCTTATCGTTTATGATCCATTTTATCAATAAATCGGGGGAAACTCTTTAAGATTGACAACAACTCTTCAATTATTAATATCTGAATGTGGGTTTTTTGGGGTGGTGGTTTTATGGATGGTCATTTTTATCTTGGTCTTGATCTCGGATCTGTCAGTTTAAACTGCATTATTACTGATGAGTCCGGCAGTATTATTTTCAAAAGATATGTGCGGACTTCGGGGCTTCCTGTTGATGCAACTTTGTCGCTTTTCAAGGATATTGCGAATGAATCCGGTGACATATCATTTTCCGGAGCAGTGATAGCCGGTTCAGGGAAAGAGCTTATCGCCAAAAGTACCGGAATAAAAACAGTGAACGAGATCGTTGCCCACGCAACTGCGGCATGGACGATGTATCCTGATGTTAAAACTGTTTTTGAAATAGGCGGTCAGGATTCAAAATTCATCTCCATCGGCAGAAAAAATGACGGCACTCATTATTTGAAAGACCACGCCTTCAATGAACTTTGTGCGGCAGGAACAGGAGCTTTCCTTGATCAGCAGGCAGAGCGGCTCGGCATCACAATTTCCGAACTCAGTACTCTTGCATCAAGAGCTCAAAATATTCCAAGTGTTGCAGGCAGATGTTCTGTTTTTGCAAAATCGGACATGATACACCTTCAGCAGAAAGCTGTTCCTACGGATGAAATTGCCGCGGGACTCTGTTTTGCCCTTGTCAGAAACTATCTTGCGACATTGTGCAAAGGGAAAATTCCCCCAGCTCCTATCATTTTTCAGGGAGGAGTTGCCGCAAATGCAGGAGTGGTAAAAGCTTTCAGGGAAATTCTCAGCTTGAACGAGAGTGAGTTCATAGTTCCTCCAAATTTTGATGTTATGGGTGCTTTAGGAAGTTCAGTGATCGCTAAAGAAAACATGCTTGAAGAACCGGTTTCGATCCATGAACTCATTAACAAACTTGAGAACAGATCAATAATCCATGAAAACGAAGAGTTCCGTGAACCACTTTCAGACATTTTTATTTCAGGCGACATTCCGAATGAGATCAGCAATATACCGCTGAAACAACCTTTTTTTCTCGGGATTGACATAGGAAGTGTCAGCACAAAAGGGGCTGTTATAGATTCAGAAAAGAAACTTGTTGCTTCGGGTTATGTTCCAACTGCCGGGAAACCTGTTGAGGCACTGAAAAACCTCATTGAGAAAATGATATCAGGGTCAAAAAATGAAATATCTGTATCAAACATCGTTTCAACCGGTTCCGGAAGACATCTCGCTTCGATAATAACAGGCGGAACGACAATGGATGAAATATCCGCTCAGTCGGTTTCATGTTCACATTACTTTTCCGATTCAGACACAATAATCGAAATAGGCGGACAGGATTCAAAGTTCGTAAGGATAAAAAACGGGAACATCGAGACTTTCAAAATGAACCGTGCCTGTGCCGCAGGAACCGGCTCATTTCTTGAAGAACAGGCAGGCAGATTGAAGATCAGCATAAAAAACGAGTTCGCCGACCTTGCATTAAAATCCAGAAATCCGGTACGGCTTGGAAGCAGATGCACTGTTTTCATGGATTCAGACCTTGTTCACCATCTTCAAAGAGCAACTTCAACTGAAGATCTTTGTGCGGGGCTGGCTTATTCGATCGGAGAAAACTATCTTGAAAAAGTTGTCGGTTCAACTCCAGTTGGAGAGAAAATAGTTTTTCAGGGCGGAGTTGCAAAAAATAGAGCAGTGGTCGCAGTTTTTGAAAAACTTCTGAATAAAAAGATATCTGTCCACCCTCATCCTGAAATTTCAGGAGCGATCGGGGCCGCAATGACCGCAATGACTGAATATGAACAGGGTATTTCAAAAGTTTTGAAAAAGCTCAATGACCTGAAAGTTGAAGCAGAAACTGAGACCAGTGAATGCAGGTTATGCGAAAACATCTGTGAGATAAGGAAAATAACTGTTGCAAACGGATCTTTTGCATATTTTGGAAGCATCTGCGGAAGATTTGAAAAAATGTCGCGAACACATGTAGAATTTGACGACATGTTCAAAATCCGTGAAGAAATAATGGAAAAGTCAGTAATTAGATCAAAAACAGAACCGTCTCTTGGTGAAATGGCAATTCCGGACACTCTGACGATCAGAGATCACATCCCTTTCTGGGTCACTTTTCTTTCTAGTATCGGATATTCGCCCGTACTTTCAGAAAAAACAAAAAGGTCGGTTGTCGAAAAAGGGCTCATCCATGTTCCGGCAGAGTTCTGTTTTCCGATGAAAGTCCTGTTCGGTCATGTTTACAACCTGATAGATAAAGGTTATAAAAATATCTTCATACCTCACTTGCGTCTATTTACGGCACCGAATGAAAAAACGCTGCGATATGCATGCCCCTACACTCAGGCGGCTCCTTACATTGTCAGGGAGAACCTGACTGAAAACGCAAACATCCTCACTCTTGAATTCCCAGTTGAAGGAGAGGAAATACACTGGATAACAGAAACTTCCAGAAAGCTCGGTTTGAGAAAAAATGTCATTGAAAAAGCGTTAAAAACCGCATTTGCTGCTCAGAACAATTTCGGTTTGCAATGTATTGAAGAAGGAAGAAAAATTATCAGAAAACTTGCGGACGAGAACAGAAAAGGTGCTGTAATCATAGGCAGACCATACAACACGACCGACAGGCATGTGAATCTTAATCTTGTGAAAAAACTGAAAGATCTGAACATTGAACCGATACCTTTCGATTTTCTTCCGCTTGGCGAAGAAAAACTTCCACCTATCTGGGACAGAGTACGGTGGGGATATGGAAGAAAGCTTATCATGGCGGCAAGGATTCTTAAAAGACACAAAAATCTCGGAGCTGTCATTGTCACAAACTTCGGCTGCGGGCCCGACTCGTTCATTGATCAGTATCTTGAATATGAACTCAGAGATA
>Ga0209311_1001687_pt1 | contig 17216 bp, 15 predicted proteins | sample AD_UKC045_MetaG_FD_184417 | JGI IMG/M metagenome (GOLD analysis project Ga0209311, IMG submission 184417) | Active sludge microbial communities of municipal wastewater-treating anaerobic digesters from USA - AD_UKC045_MetaG (SPAdes) (version 2) | ecosystem: Engineered > Bioreactor > Anaerobic >... | reverse complement strand
AAAAACGCTGAACGAGAATGGAAAAAACGCTAAACGAAAAAATGTGAAAACAAATAGCGATGATTCAGGAAACCAAACCTGAAAGGTTTGAATTTTACATAGCCGTAGGTGGACTGCGCGGAGCGCAGGAAAACCTACGGAAAGAAAAACGAAAAAAAATGAGCGACCCTGAAAGGGTCGAATTTTAAAAAATAAATTTCGATGAAAAATATCATGTGAAATTCAACCCCTTTAGGGTCGAGGAACTGGAGATTGATTGTGTCGTTTCCATAGGTTGCCTTTCTGCGCTGCGCGCAGGATGCCTGTGGTTATGTGAAGTTCGACCCTTATCAGGGTCGAGGAGATTATGGCGGGTTATTTTCCACAGGTTTCTTTCTGCGCTGCGCGCAGAATTCACCTGCGGTTATGTAAAATTCAACCGCTTTCGCGGTTGTCGATTGAACGAAAACGAAAAAACGCTGAACGAGAATGGAAAAAACGCTAAACGAAAAAATGTGAAAACAAATAGCGATGATTCAGGAAACCAAACCTGAAAGGTTTGAATTTTACATAGCCGTAGGTTGACTGCGCGGCAACGCAGGAAAACCTACGGAAAGAAAAACGAAAAAAAATGAGCGACCCTGAAAGGGTCGAATTTCACATAACCGTAGATGAAATCTATGGAAACAAAATGAATGACGATGATTAGGAAAACAAACCTGAAAGGTTTGAATTTTACATAGCCGTAGGTGGACTGCGCGGAGCTCAGGAAAACCTACGGAAAGAAATGAAATAAAAACGAGCGACCCTGAAAGGGTCGAATTTCAAAGAATAAATTCAGAGCGCCGGAAGTCAAATCATCTAAGTCATTAAAGATAAATAAGAAAAGGAATTACGACAGGGAAAAAGATATGCTATAATAAATAAAAAAAATTCGAGGTAAAAAACAATGACAGCCACAATACAACAATTATTACCAATATTTAAAGACGGAGCGAATTTAATAAATAATCTTGCAGGATATCAAAAGAAAAAAATATATTATTATGTAGGTCAAGCGATAATAGGAGTTCATGATGAAAAAAAAATGAATCGTTTCGTTGGACGACGAGTTTGTTGATAGAAATTGGAAACGCGAAGCAATGCGAAATAATAAGAGCATTTGGGGTTAGTGAAATAAGCGTAAAACGCTATATAAAAAAGTATCGTGAAGCGGAGGGAGATACTACAAAATATTTCAAACCTCGAAACACGCGAGGGGCCAGCGTATTGACGCCTGAAAAAATAAAAGAGATAGAAGAATATTATCACAAAACCTGCATTAGAAAAAAAACAGACCTCTCCCTCAAAGCAAACTTCGCTTTTTTTTATTCTTAAAAATTATTGTAAAAAATCGTATAAATATCTGAATGTTTAATCGGTTTTTTTTATGTTCGCCTCTTAAAAAAGTTCTAATGTATTGCATTAACCTGAAAACTGCATTAGATTTTTGAAAAAGCGCTGAAAGTAAGGAAAAATATTGATTTTGAGCGCTTTTTCAAAAGCATTAATTTTTACTTGGCAGTTTTCAGGTTTTTAGAAGTTTTAACAAGCGCGTATATATGTTTTGAAAAACTTCACTTTTTTTATTGCATTATTCGGGATTAAGAAGAGCAGAGCAGTTGTAAATTCGGACAAATCCAATTTGTTAATTATTCAAAACATTGAATAAATGAATTTTTTAAATTATCAAGAAAATTTAAACATAAAACATTAGAGTGACCGTCAGCGCCAAGACAGCCAGGAATAACAAAATATTTTTGATGAATTGTCTTTAATCGCTGCGTTTTTTCGGAATTGAGAAGCATATTTTTAAGGAAAATCAAAAAAAGATTGTATGACTATACGCGCATTTTCAAGACCGTTTCCATTCGAGACGCCGTTCGGGGCTATGAAACATAATCATGGATTCAGGCTGTTTGTGTTACGCGGTTTACGAAAAGTGAACATTGAGATAGGTCTATTTTTCAGCGGATATAATTTAGTTAAAATGTGGAGAAATTTAAATAATTAAGCAAAATAAAAAAGTGATTGAATAATCCAATAAAAACCAAAATAAAAAACAAAAAAAATGAAACAATTGTATTAGTATCTTATAAATAAATTTCTTGAATTTATGGCAAAAATATTTTTTGAGGCGATTTAAAACCTATATAAATTACTGTGTCTTAGCGTTTTTTATTAATCTTCAACTTTTAAAAAGTTGAGGAAATCGTGAAACGATTAAGAAATCGTGAAACGATTAAGAAATCGTGAAACGATTAAGAAATCGTGAAACGATTTTCGAATATTATATAAAGCCGAATTTCCGGAAAAGGATTAAGAGCAAATTATACGGTTATCCTTTTCCGTTGAAATTCGGCTTAGGATAATGTATTACGTTTGAGGCGCAACGAAAAAAAACGAATTTATGTCAGGTTATACGGCGAATTATACGGCGATATGGCTATTTTGTAAAATTGAGTTATTGGACTGCCCCGTTCTTTACTCGTCGATTTTGCTTAATAAACCTGCCGTTAAATTTGTCTTGTATAAATCAATTTTTCAATATAATATATTAAATTCGCATCTTCTTATAAATGCGATATTTTACGAGATTATTATTTTTTAATAAATAATTCATTCAGTAAAGCGTTTTATAAGCGTAAGGAAGTTTTTCAAATCCTTGATTCTATAAAAAAACTTCCTGATTTTTTTTAAAATTTTTATTTTTTATCAATATTTAAAAAGTTAGAATTTTAAATTTGCTATTATTTATTAAAGCGGGAGGCTACGAATAATGATTACTAGCGCCAAAATAAAATTAACGATTCCAGTTGATATTTCTTATCTTGATTTGATTTTTTTTACTGTTGAACATATGTGTCAAAAACGCGGTTTTTTGGCAAAAGATATAAATAAAATTAAAATAGGAGTAGAAGAAGCCGTTTCTAACGTTATAATGCACGCTTATCCGGAATCGGAAAATGAAACCTTTGATTTGATAATATCTAACGACGAGACTGGAATAAAAATAATTTTAAAAGAAAAAGGCGAACCGTTTGATCCGTCTTTGATTGAAGAGTATGATTCTGAAAAAATTAATTTGGACAAACCCGCGAAAGGACTTGGATTATTTTTAATGAAAAAATTTTTTGACGGAGTTTTCTTTTATAATCTTGGAGGCGAAGGAAAAGAAACGCATCTTGTCAAGAATTATCCATATAAATCCATAGACAGTTTTAAAGAATTCAAAAAAGATTTTTCCGAAACTGAGAATAAACCGGAATCAGCGGCGGACAAACCCGAAAAAATAAAGATATCTTATTCGATTAGACTTATGAAAGAGGAAGAAGCTGTAGAAGTGTCAAAATGCGCTTACAGCGCATACGGTTATTCTTATCCGAATGCGGACATATATTATCCTGAAAAAGTAAGAGAATATAATAAATCAAAAAAAATGATTTCAATAGTTGCTGTTTCAGAATCGGGCGAAGTTCTGGGACATACTGCGTTAAAACCGGATCCTTTTGACAACACTGCGGAAGTAGGCGTTTCGTTTATCAAACCTAAATATAGGGGAATCGGCTGTTTTAATCAACTTGAACAAGCGAGAATCGACGAGGCAAAAAATCGAGGATTCCAAGGATTGTATTCTCAAGCTGTAACAACCCATCCGTTTTCTCAAAAAGCGGCTCATAAATACGGATTCAAGGATTGCGGAATTCTATTATTAAGAATTCCAAAAGTGGAATTTAAGAAAATTGAACAGAAAAAAATGACTCGAGAAACTTTAATGCTTTCTTTTTTATATATTGACAATTCGGAAAAAATCGTTTTGTATCCGCCGGATAATCATTTGGAAATCATAAATAAGATTTATAAGAATATGAGTTTAACTCCGGAATATAAAACTCCGAAATCAAAAAAAATCAAATTTCAGTCCCGTCAGTCCGAAATAGAAGTTTATACCGATCCGTTTGGCGGAGTAAATGTTATAATAAACCGTTATGGAGAAGATATATTCGATAAAATCAGACAATTAAAAAAAGAATTATGTCTTGATAAATACGACGTGATTTTTTTAGTCCTTAATTTGGCTGATCCGGTAACGGCTCTTGCGGCTGCGGAATTTGAGAAAATGGAATTTTTCTTTTGCGGAATTATGCCGGGGACAAAAAATAAAACGACTTTGATTTTTCAATTCTTAAATAATCAGAGAATAGATTTTGATCTGATAAAAATAGATTCTGAGACTGGAGATACTATATTAAAATATGTAATCTCGAAGATCAAGTATTAAAGCTATAACCTTTTCGGGGTCGAGTTCACAAAAATGGAAATTATTATTTCTGAATTTTAAAAATTTTTAAATTCACAAATACGATATCATCCGTCAATTGCTTTAAATTATTATAATTTTCCATTAGCGTCTACATTACGGATTAATAAAATCATAATGCGTTTTTAGAATTTAAAAATATTATTGCTATTTTAACAAAAATATTTTTGTTAAGACGATAATTTCAGGAAAAGGAATAGAAACCCTTATTTGATGCAATCCTTTTCCTGTGAAATCCGGACTCAGGCGTTATGAAGAGAATCCGCGACAAATACCGCCGCAAGATGTTTTTTAAATTCGGCGCTTCCCCTCAAATCCGTATCGGGATTTATAAATTTTTTAACCGAATTTTCAATTTCGCTTTTATCCGGAAGCTTTTTCCCGTTTAATAATTTTTCAAGTTCAGTCAGTCTGATGATATGCTTATCGACTCCCCCAACGGCGATAATAGGGTTTTCAACGACGTCTTTTTTCATAAATGAAACCGCCGCTGTAATAATCGATATATCCGCGGAACTGCGGGTATAATTTCTTAAAGCGAATTTGCGTTTTAAATTTTCTTTACAAATCTTTATTTTAATAATCAAATCGTTTTTTTCTTTTGAAATGTAATCTAATATTGAAATCAAAGATTGTCCTGATTTATCGGCCATATATAATTGAGCGTCAAGACATAAAAGAGCCGGTATCAAATTAGAACTTGATTTATTTGAACCGATATTTCCGCCGATTGTTCCAATATTTCTAATATTTTTATTAGTTATTTGTTTAGCCGCGGATTTTATAAGCTCAGGACATTTTTTAGATTCTATTAACGATTGGATAGTAGCGGCAGAACCTATTTCTACAGACTCATCGGTTTCTATTACAGTATCAAATCCCAGATTTTCAACGCTTATAACTTCAAAAGATTCGTTTTTGTATTGTAATGAATTAAGCTCTGAACCTCCGGCAATATAATATTTTTTTTTACTTGTTTCATTTTTTAATTTCACCGCGTCGTCTATATTAGACGGTTTAAAAAATTCTGTTATCATTAGTTTAATCCCCTTTTCATTATTGTATTATCAAAAATATTTTTGCTGTTATAGTAAAAAATTTTGATAATATGAATAGCATTTATATTTTATCCGTTTACGTATTATAATAGATTCGATTTAACTCAAAAACTATCGGCTCGGATTCAAAAAAAGCCTGATGTTTTAAGAATACAGATTCTGAAATTTTTTTCAAAATTCTCCTTGTTAAGAAAAAATAAATGTTTCAATTTTTAATTAATATACTATATAATAAAATAATTTTTGTCAAAACGTTTTATGATTTTATTTTAATTACACTATCTCTTTTTGTTCAACATTGGATACAGTTTCTTTCTGATGTTTTTTTGCCTTTTCTAACCCAAATTGTCCAGAGTTTAATAACTGGCGCTTAATTGCATAAATAATTAACTTAATTTTATTGCAATTTTTATTTATATATGATATTATCTCAAAACTAAATAAAATTTTAGAGGAGATAATACAATGGCAAGGAAGAGTAAAAAAATTGAATGCACATCAGAACAACTGTTAAAATTAAAAGAGATAGCAAGAAGTAAAAAAATGGAACATCAAACAGTGCAGAGGTCAAAAATAATTCTTGAATGTATTGCCGGAAAATTGATTAAAGACATAGCCCGAAAATATAATGAAACAGAAACCACAATACGAAATCGTCGCGATAATTTTATTACTAACGGGATTCAAGGATTATATGATTTGCCTCGTTCAGGCGCGCCTAAAAAATATGGAGAAGAATTTAGAAATAAAATATTAAACAAATTAGAAGAAACACCGCCTTATGGTTTATCTCATTGGGATGGTTCAACGCTTGCTAAAGTATTAAAAACATCTGCAGACGCAATATGGCGTTTGCTAAAAAAAGAAGGAATATTTTTATCAAGACAACGGACTTGGTGTGTAAGTACAGACCCTGAATTTACTGCTAAAGCTGCGGATGTTGTTGGATTATATTTAAATCCGCCGACAAATGCAATAGTTATATCTGTAGATGAAAAACCAAGTATTCAAGCATTGTCAAGACCTACGGGTTATGTAAAAACAAGTAATAAAAAAATTGTAAACGGTATAAAAAGCACATATAAAAGAAATGGCACGATAAATTTATTCGGGGCTTTGGAGATAGCAACTGGAACAGTATATTCTAAAACAACAGAAACAAAAAAAAGACCGGACTTTTTAGCTTTTATGGATGAAACAATAAAAGAAATAGACATTTTCGGAACGAAAGAAATTCATGTTATTTTGGATAATTATTGTATTCACAAAAAATGTGACGAGTGGCTTTTAAAGCATCCAAATGTACATTTTCATTTTACTCCAACATCAGCAAGCTGGTTAAATCAAATCGAAATATTTTTTGGAATATTTAGTAAAAAAGTTTTACGAGGAGCAAGTTTTAACGATGTAAAACAATTAATTGAAGCTATAAAAAAATATGTTAAATATTATAATAAAAATTGTCAGCCGTTTGTTTGGCGTAAAAGAGAAGTTAAAGGTTCTCAATTGAGAAATACAATTAAAAACTTATGCAATTAGACAATAGTTGCGATTTTTATTTTTTTTTGTTTACTAAATATTAATCTTTATCTTTTATTTTGACAATGCCTAAACTCTGCCTTTTTTATGATTTTTTTCACTTTTTTTGTTGTTTACTTATATTTTTTTTTAGTTTTTGACAATTTTTATAATTTTATAATTCGTGTAAAGTCTGTTTTGGTAGTTTTATGGATATAAAAAAAATTTTTTTTTAAAGCTGATTTTAAATATTGACAATTTTGCCGATTCAAAATAATATTTTACTAATTGAAATTAATATTTTTATAATCAAATAACCTTATTTATGGTTGACTTTATAGAGGCAGCCGATATTTTTAAAAGGGATAGGATGCAATTATGTTCAGCAAATATAACGCAAAAAAACTTTCAAATAAAGAATTATCGGATATTACAAAGATTGATATAAAATATTTTTCTAAACACAGAAATATCATTGAAAAAATATTTTTATTGCCTAAAGTGGATTTGCATCTGCATCTCGGCGGCTCTCTGCGCGTAGAAACCATTCTGGATTTGGCTAAAGAACAAAATTTCGAGCTTCCGGCTTATTCAAAAAACGATCTTGCAAAAATCGTTTCAAAAGACAAATATGAAAATCTTGAAGATTATTTGACCGTATTTGGAAAAATCACCGAACCTCTGCTTCAGGAAAAAAACGCGCTTGAACGAGCGGCTTACGAACTTGCGGAGGACTTAGCAAACGAAAACGTTATTTATTTTGAACTTAGATTCGCTCCGATGAACTACACTCATAAAAAATTAAAACCATACGAAGTGGTACGCGCGGTAAACGCCGGTCTTGAACGCGCGGAAAAAGACTTTGGAATAAAATCAAATATGATATTATGCGGAGTAAGAATTTTTTCCGCGAATATGTCTCCTTATCATAAAAAAATAGCGACGTTTTTTTCTTGTTTCAATAACAAACAGCTCGCTCAGGAAGTCGCAAGAAATACCGCGGTGCTGGCGGTAAACGCAAATAAAGTCGACGGAATTAAGCGGGCGGTCGGCTTTGATATTGCCGGACCTGAAAAAGGTTACCCCGCTAAAAATTTTGTCGACGCGTATAAACTGATTCAAAAAGCTGGATTATACAACACCTGCCACGCAGGCGAAGCGTTCGGCTGGCAAAGCATTAAACAGGCTATCGTCGATTGCGGAGTGGATAGAATCGGACACGGCACTAATCTGCTCGATAATATGGATTTGCTCGAATACGTTAAAGGGATGAAACGCATACCCGTCGAAGTCTGTATAACAAGCAATATACAAACCTGCGAGAATATAAAAGAATACAAAAGTCACCCGATTGGAGAATTTTTCAAAAAACACCGCCTCCGCATTGTAATTTGTCAGGATAACAGACTCGTGTCGAATACGTCAAAAACTAAAGAAAATTTCATTGCTCACTTATATCATAATCTGACTTTGCAGGATTTATGCTCGGTTGAACTCAACGGTTTAAAAAGCGGATTTATGAAAAGTTCCGAAAGATTGTCCCTGATTGCGCAATACGTAAAATATATCGAAACCAAATTCGGAGTTCGTTTATAACAAATGGTCGTCTTTTTAAACGCGGCCATTCTGTTCTTTTTAAGTTTGATTGGGTTTAAGGCATTCGGTTGGTTTGGAGTCCCGGCGGCTTTTATTTTTTTTGCGTTTATTTTCATAATAATTCAGCTTTTGACAGTTTCAATTAAATACGGCGAATTTGAACGGCTTGATCTTTCCGGCATTAATCTCCTTGACGTCCTTCTTTATAAAATATTCGGAGAGGTTTTTATAAAATTCCGAAAACAAAAAGAAATCGAGTTTGAAAATTTTTATTATAATCTCTGTCATTTTTTCGAAGTTAAATTCAAATTATATGCGTTATTAATTTTTTTAGTCGTAATTTTAACGTCCGGTTATTTTTATCTCGAATCCAAAAAAATTCAAAAAAAAATCAACTCGGTTATTTCGACTCAGGTTTTAGATTCAGCATCCTCGCAAAAAAAATTCGAACCTCCGGATAATATTAAATCAAAACAATTAAACGCAAATATTGAAAATACGGTATTTCAGAATCGCGAAATGTTTTATTCGCAGGATTCCGGAGCTTTGAACCGCGATTCGATAATTTCTTCTGAAATAAAATCCGATTCTTTTATTTATTCCGACGAAGCTTATTTTTTAAGGCTGAGCAATATTCAGGAATTCAAATCCAGATACGGAGATAAATGGGATATATATTTGATTAAAGCGTTAAACTATTATAAAGAAAATAAAATTGAAAATACAATTACCGCGTCTTTTATAAAAAAAGACGGTTCCTATAAATTAGAACCGTAACGTTTGATAAATAAAATTTTATTCTTCCCAGAATAATATCCGGTTGCAACTGTCGCAGGTAAATATTTTATTCTCTTTTCTTATCTCATTAACTGTCTGAGGCGGAATATCAATGTTGCAAGACGAACAAGTCGTTCCTGCGATTTTTGACAATACAGGCGTTTTTTTTGCGTTGAAAATTTTATTGAAAATCTGCTGGGCGCGGGGTTTTAATTTGGAGAACAATACCGATTTTTCATCAAGAAGTTTTTTTATGTTTTCTGATACGGAATCCATATAAGAATCTATAACTTTCATTATGCCGGACATCTGATTTTCATAATCGTTCACTTTTTCTTGGAAGGCGGGAATCTTTGAATTTAACTTTTCAAGTTCTTCCATATAGCCAAGCTGTTTAGTTTCATTCTCGGAAATATTGGTCTGGAAAGTTTTAATCTCGGATTTTAAGGCGTCAAATTCTCGTTGTGATTTTACGCCGAACATTTTTGCTCTGGAGCTTTCTATTTTTTTCGCCGAATCGGCGTTTGTTTCTTCAATCTTTTTTATTTCGTCATTGCATTTATTTATTTGATTCGCAATCGAATCATACTCTATTTTGATTTTGTCGTATTCAATTTTTATTATATTGTAATCTTCTTTTTTTTTTTGTTTTTCAAGTTCAAATGAACTCAGATTATCTTCGATTTTCTGAATCTGTTTCAGTATCAATATTTCTTCGCTCAAACTTCCCATAACTGTTTTTTCCTTAAAACAATCTAATTGAAAATGGTGGGCCAACAGGGACTCGAACCCCGCACCTGCCGGTTATGAGCCGGCTGCTCTACCAGATGAGCTATTGGCCCTTTTTATCAATAAATTTATTATTATGTTTTTTTAAATGCCAAAGCATTAACTTAAAAATTAAATTGTTTCATTTAAATTTTATGAAGTATTTTATTTATAAAAAAAAAATAGTCAAGCTGTTTTTTATTATTTTAAAAAAAAACTTTTAAATTCTATTTGTTTTTTTTTTATATATTTTTTAAAATAATTTTAAATAATTTTTTCGAGTTTATCCGAAAAGAATTTTTTGGGGTGTTATACAGCCTTATCCGATTATAATCTCGGATGTAAAATAACAAATTCAAAGGAGCGTTTTATGGGAAGAAAAAAATTAAATAACGACGATTTTGATAACGACAGTCTTAACGACGATTATGATAAAGACGACGATTTAGACGATCAGTACGACGATGACGACGAGGATATGCTGAAAGAAAGAATAACCTATAGCTGTAACGATTGCAACTACAGATGGCAGAAAGCCTATTCTCCAAAAAGCAAAGACGACGATATCGACTCATACGACGATTCTTATTATGATACGGAAATCACTTGTCCTATGTGCGGGAGTTCTGAAATCGACAGAATTTAACCTGAAAACTGCATTAGATTTTTGAAAAATTGCTGGAAGTAAGGAAAAATATTGATTTTGCGCTCTTTTCAAAAGCATTAATTTTTACTTAGCAGTTTTCAAGTTTTAACAAACGAGCATATATGTTTTGAAAAGCTTCATTTTTATTATCAGTGTTAAATTAGTATCTTATCAATAAATTTCTTGCATTTACGGCAAGAATATTTTTTAAAGCGTTTTGAAACCTATATAAATTACAGCGTCTTAGCGCTTTTTTTAATCTTCAACTTTTAAAAAGTTGAGGAAATAGTGAAACGAATTTTGAATATAATATTAAGCCGAATTTCCGGAAAAGGATTAAGACCAAATTATACGGTTATCCTTTTCCGATGAAATTCGGCTTAGGTTGAATATAATTGTATGACAAAAATTCTGATTATTAATCCGCCGTATTTAAAAAACTACAGTCGGCCTTCCAGAAGTCCGGCGGTAGCGAAAAGCGGAACCCTTTATTATCCGATTTTTCTTTCGTATTTAGCGGGTTATCTCGAAAAAAAAAATTATGAAATTAAACTCATCGATTGCATAGCGGAAAATCTTGAGTTCGACGATATATGCGGAATCATCCGGTCGTTTATTCCGGAATTTATTATCTCCGATTCGTCTATTCCAAGCGGAAAAAAAGACTCGTTGTTTCTTGACTCCGTAAAATCCGCATTTCCATCGGTTTTTTGCGCGTTAGTCGGTCCTTATCCAACCGCCTACTCGAACGAAATTCAAAATAATAATTTTAAATTCGACGCTTTTATATTGCGGGAATATGAATTTTCAGCCGGAAAATTGATTGAATTAAAATACAAAACGAATCTTAAAACCGTTTATTTAAACGACTCTACCGGAATTTTTAAAAATGGAACCGGTAATCCCGAACCTGCGAACCTCGACGAAATCCCTTTTGTTTCTTCCGTTTATAAACGCAGTCTGAATCCGAAAAAATATTTTTATTCCGCCGGATTGTATCCGGTTGTTTCTATTCTTTCAAGCAGGGGGTGTCCTTTTAAATGTTCGTTCTGCAATCTGCCGCACACTTTTTTTCTAACCGCTTACAGACGAAGAACCGTTCAGAATCTTATTGATGAATTTGAGTTTATAAAAAGAGAACTTCCCGATATTAAAGAAATCTGGATTGAAGACGATTCGTTTAACGCGGATTTGAATTATGTAAAAACTTTCTGCGCTGAAAAAATTAAAGCGAATAACCGATTGAAATGGACTATTAATTTTAATCCTCGCGTTTACGACGAAGAAACTTTATCTCTGCTGAGAAAAGCGGGATGCCGTCTGCTCGTCATAGGATATGAATCCGGTTTGAATTCTAATCTTGACATTATAAATAAAAATTGTTCCGTCAAGGATTATTTAGAGCTTGATAAACTTATCGCGAAAAACAAATTAAAAGTCCATGGCTGTTTCATAATCGGACTTCCATACGACGCAAAACAAAACGTTTATGAAACCTTTGCTCTTTCAAAAAAACTTCGTCTCGATACAGTCCAGTTTTTTCCGGTTATGCTGAATAAAAACACTCCGCTTTATGATTTATATAAAAACGGCGGCTGGCTTAAAACTGAAGACTCCGATTTCTACTGTCCTGACGGTCTACATCAAACAAACGCTTCCCTTCCGGATTTTTCCGACAGAGATATAATGGCGACCTGCGCGGAATTCAGAAAAAAATTTTATTTGCGAACTGAATATTTTTTTTACAAATTTTTTTCGGTGATTTTTTCTTGGGGCGAATTAAAAAGAACGGTTAAATCATTAATCAGATTCGCAAAATATCTTGTTTAATCTATAAATTTTCTGAACCATAATTCAAGACAGACAAGATTCCAGAGTTTATATCCGTGTTCTTCCCTGCATTCAAGATGAGCTTTTTTCATTCTCTCGATTTGAGTTTTATCAAAAATATTTCTTTTATAAAACTTTTCGGAAATCAAATCGTTCATATAATTTTTCAAGTCTTTTCGGAACCATTCCGATATTGGAACCGTAAATCCCATTTTCTCCCTATTTATAAGATTTGACGGTATGTAATCCTTGAAAGTTTCTTTAAGTATATACTTTGCGTTCCGGCATTTAAGTTTCAACGAAGAAGGTATCGAGGAAGCGAATTCAACGACTAAATGATCCATAAAAGGAGCGCGGCATTCAAGCGAAACCGCCATAGAAGCTATATCGACTTTCGTCATAATATCGTCCGGAAGATAGGTATTCAAATCAGTATATAAAAGTCTGCCGATATCGTCGGCGCCGGCGTCCTCATTCATTTCGCAAAAATATTTTTCTATTATTTTTTTTGATTCTATTCCTCTGATTTTTTCGCTGAATGCTCCGGTGTAAAATTTTTTTTTGAGAATTGAATTAAAATCTTCTATCATCGGCATATATCTGTCGATTTTATTATTTCCCGCCGCTTCGATTAGACGGTAAAATTTATTGTATTTAGTCTGCTGCTTAGACGAAGCCGGAATCATTTTTAACATTGTTCCGAAAATTGACTTTCTAATTTTTTCGGGAATAAACTCAAACATAGATCCGAGTTTGAACCCGAGATAGCGCAAATATCCGGCGAAATTTTCGTCGCCCGCGTCTCCGCTTAACGCCACTGTAACGTATTTTCGCGTTTCTCTCGACAAATAAAAAGTCGGCAGCATCGAAGTATCGGCGAAAGGTTCGTTATAATGCCAGACAAGTTTTTCCATATCGTTTATAATATCCGATTTTACGATAAAGGTATGATGGTCGGTATTAAATCTTTTGGCGACCTGTTCCGCGAAATGACTCTCGTTGAATCGTTTTTCTTCAAAACCGATTGAAAAAGTTTTTACAGGAACCGGACTTAATTCGCTCATCAATCCTACGATTATATTGCTGTCAATTCCGCCGGACAAAAACGCGCCGAGCGGAACGTCTGAAATCATTCTCAATTTAACAGATTCCGTAAGCAGACGTTTTAATTCGGATTTAATATAATTTATATCCGATATTTTTTCTTTTTTAAAAAGAGCGTCCCAATATTTTTCAATTTTAATTTTTCCGTTTTGATATATTAAATAATGCCCGTGCGGGAGTTTTTTCACGTCTTCAAAAGCTGAAAAAGGATGCGGAACATACTTGAACGACAAATAATGATGGATAGCCTCGAAATCGGGTTTTCTAATAAACCGCGAATCCTGCAATATGGATTTTATTTCGGAAGCAAAATAAAAAACGCCGTTTTGCATCGAATAATAAAACGGCTTTTTGCCAAGTCTGTCCCGAGCGGCAAATAGCGTTTCATTTTTAAAATCGTATATCGCAAAAGAAAACATTCCTCTCAGAAGCCCAAGACATCCGATTCCGAAGGTTTCGTATGTTTTCAATAGAACTTCAGTATCGCAATTTGAATAAAACTTTATTCCTTTTGATTCGAGATTTTTTTTTAATTCGAGAAAATTATAAATCTCTCCGTTAAAAACAAGTATTTTTTCTTTGTCTTCGCTTATGAACGGCTGGCGTCCGGCTTCGCTTAAATCGAGAATGCTTAATCGTCTGTGCCCGAAACCTACGTTATTTCTTATAAAAATTCCGGAATCGTCGGGTCCTCTGTGTTCAATAACGTCCGTCATTTTTAACAGAGTTTTTTTTTCCGGCGTCCTGTTTTGAATTTCTATTAACCCGCAAATACCGCACATAATTATTTGATTAAATCAATTTTTAAATTGAGACAATAAAGTCTCCCCGGTTTTTATTATTTTGCTTTTCAATAAAAACAAAACTTCGGAATCGGCTTTAAAATCCGATATGAGTATGACCGTAGAGCCAAACGCAAAAATTCCGAGTTCGTCAAGTTTATTGATTGTCTTAGGAAACTCGAACTTAGTCAATCCCCGCTTATATTTTTTTTCATTATCGTTAAGATAAGAAAGGCGGACGTCCCCTACCCCCATTGCCGCTACTTTGACAACGCATACATTAGAGTTCATTGTTTTAATAAGAGTCGAAACCCTCTCGTTCACGTTAAATAATCCTTTAACTTTGTTTAAAGTCAATCCGTTTACAGGCCAGAAATCACCTGGTTGATAATAAAACGATTCTATCTCTCCGTCGACCGGCGAATGAATTCTGTGATAATTATACGGAGCGAGATAAATCGAGCAAAACCAGCCGCCGGCAAATAAACCGACGTATTCCGCGGGCAGAAGTTGGTCCAATTTATATTCTATGTTTTTCGCCTGTATCAAAGTATTATTGTTTATTAATCCAGCCTCGCTTATAAATCCGTCTACCGGAGAAACCAAACCGGGTCCCGCGGGTCTGCAGTTTTTTTTTAATTTTCTGCAGAATAACTTTTGAACGGAATCGTATTTTTCAATATCCGCCTCAGCGTCGCTCATATCGATTTTGTAAAACGATACAAACAGTTTTTTCATTATCGAAACCAGAATTTTCGGAGATTTTAACTCGAAGATTCTTTTCAATATCAATCCGAAAAATTTTCTCGGCATAATGGAAACTATCGCGTAGAGAATTGTTTTCATGATTATCTAAAAAAAGATTTAAAAAATTTAAACGCGGACCTTGCGGTTCTTTTTCCCTCGCTTGGAGCCGCGATAAACTGAAAAAGCTTTTTCAAAATATATCTCGGATTCAAATGATATCTGCGGTAAGCGGTATTGCAGAATTCCACGATTCTGTCCCGCGGAAGTCCGGGAAGACTTATAACGCAATTATGTTCTCCGGTCGGAGTAAGCCATTGTTTAAAATCTTCCGTGAGCAGATAACCGTTTGTTTTCGCCCAATCATACGCTTCCGTCCCCGGATAAACGTATAACGGATAAAATTGAAAACTATCGCAGTCGAGCTGCCGCGAAAATTCATAGCTTTCATTCATAGTCCGTTCTGTTTCTCCAGGATTCCCTATCATCATACATCCGTGAACAAGCAATCCAGCTTTTTTCGCGTTGCTCATAAATTTAAGAGACGCTTCTTTTGAAATTCCTTTATGCATATTCTTCAACACTTCGTTGCTTCCGCTTTCAAAACCCACTATGAGAAGACGGCAACCGGCGGATTTCATAATTTGCATTGTTTCAAAATCCAAATCAGCTCTCACATTGGCATACCATTTTAATTTGTTATTATTTTTTATCAACAACTCGCAGATTTTATGAGTTCTTGGCCTGTTAGCGGTAAAAGTATCGTCTTCAATAGCGACTTCTTTTACATCCGGCAATTCATTTTTTATATATTCAAATTCTTCGGCTACGCTTTCAGGCGTTCTCAATCTATACCGCCGGCTGTGAAACGTTTGAGGATATACGCAGAAAAAACATTTAAACGGACATCCGCGTCCCGTTATTATCATAGCCATAGGATAATCCGCCGCGGCAAAATAATATTCTTTAACGTTCAAATATTTTTTATATACGTATGCGGCAAAAGGTATTTCATCGAGATTTTCAATGAGCTCTCTGCGCTCGTTGACGATTATTTTTCCGTTCTCTCTGAAACAAATTCCCTTAACGTTTTTAAACGAACTTTTTTTATTAATTTCAAAAGCAAGGTCTCTTACGGTATAATCGTATTCGCCTATGCATATAACATCAACCGCAGGCGCCGATGCGAGCGTCTGTTCGGGCAGCGCAGAGGGATGCGTGCCGACAAGAACAATGCAAACGTTCGAAATTTCAGGCTTGATAATCGCCGCTATATTCATATCGTTGAAAATACTCGGAGTGCTCGAATCTATTACGATAATATCCGGTCTGAATTTTTTTAGTTCAGCCAGCATATCATCAACGGATTGATTTTTTGCCGCGGAATCCATTAATAATGTTTCGAATCCGGATTTGTCGCTGACGCCCGCGGCGTATGCGAGCCATATCGGATAATATAAAGTTCCGCCTTTTGTAACTGCCGGGCTTCTCTGGCTTCTCGAAAAATGCTTATAAAACGGAGGATTTAAAAAAGCTATTTTCATAACGATTCTACCGTTTTCTTAATCGAATCTATCACAAAATTCTGCTGGTATTCGTTCATTCCCGGAAATATCGGGAGTGAAATAACTTCCGCGCTGACTTTTTCGCTTACCGGCAAATCATTTTTGGAATAACCAAGATATTTGAACGCAGGCTGCAGATGCAGGGGTATCGGATAATGAACCGCAGTCGGAACTCCGAATGATTCGAGTTTTTCCTGAAATTTATCGCGTTTATTTTCAATGCGTATCGTAAATTGATTAAATACGTGTTTGCAGTTTTTTTTTGTTTCCGGAATTTTTATTCCTGAAATTTTTTTTAATTCTTCGCAATAAATCTTTGCGAGTCTGATTCTGTCGGTTATCCATTCGTTTAAACGTTTAACGCGAACGGTCAATACAGCCGCCTGAATATTGTCAAGACGTCCGTTGATTCCCATAACCTCGTGAACATATCGTTTTTCCTGTCCATGAACCCGTATCATAGAATAATATTTATCGAGTTCTTCCGAA
>Ga0209311_1001677_pt1 | contig 17267 bp, 19 predicted proteins | sample AD_UKC045_MetaG_FD_184417 | JGI IMG/M metagenome (GOLD analysis project Ga0209311, IMG submission 184417) | Active sludge microbial communities of municipal wastewater-treating anaerobic digesters from USA - AD_UKC045_MetaG (SPAdes) (version 2) | ecosystem: Engineered > Bioreactor > Anaerobic >... | reverse complement strand
GGCCTTGTCACCCCAATATTGCGCATCCCGTTTCCCCCGCCGGGGGAAATGGAGTTCGGCGTGCCCCGCCCCTCGAGCGTTGGCCGCTTCAAAATGGAGGTCTTGGTTTGGGACTGGGAGACCGGCCAGCCCACGATCGTCCGCTTCGGCCACCGCGACTACGACGACTTTCTCGGCCACGGGGATTGGGACCGTCGGGCCTCTTACCTCCGCCGCTCCGCCGGGATCCGGGACGGAAGGGGTCGCTTCACGTCCGGAGATCCGAGGTCCCCGAACTTTTGGAGCCGGCGGGTCTTGTGGCGATCAGGCGAGCCGATGGTTTACGTTGGCCCCCGGTAGCAACCGACAAGTCGGTAACCGAATTAAATTCGATTGCAATTACCAGAGTTGGGGGGTTGGTAGTTAGGGGTTCTCTCAAAAGTTAATATGGAGTAACTCTAGAGTTACGACGCTGACGCTACCGCCGGAGCTGACGCTGGAGCCGGCGTCACCTCCTCCAACCCCTAACCCCCCACCCCCTAACGGCGGTAATATCAATCGAATTTAATTCGCTTACCACCGGTGCGTGGGATTTGGAGAAGGTCTCCAAACCGAGGTTTACCGCCTTCCTAGCACGAGATAGGAAAGCTCGTCGTTGGCAAGATTGAATGCCTCTTGACGCTGTTTTAGGTCGTTCTCCATGACCGTTAGTCTTGCTCGCAACTTCTCAACATCTAACCGCTGGGATGTGAGTTGGGGGTGGATTGCGCCGAGCTGGTCCCTAAGCTCAGCTATTCTTGCCGAATGGGGGACTTTGCGCTCCCTCTCTTTGCGGTTGGCCTGAGAAGGAGGCATCGGGTCATCAGGGCTTCTCGGTACTGTCCGGTAGTGTATTCCACAGAGCGTCTCGCCGGTCTCGGTGTTTGCGTAGCACGCTGCGAACGAGCAAACCTTTCCCCTGTTGGTTTTTCCCTCGAGGACGACTGTGCATTTTGGTGAATCTGGAGACGTTAAATCCTTGGCTCGCGGAAGCTTTGTCCACATCTTTGATCTAGGCGAGATCTTTTTTTGGCTCATTTTTCACGCCCCGCGTGAAAAAGAAACTGACGGTAAAAAAGATCCCCGCCACATAAAATCCATGTCGACGTCGCTCCCCAGCTGTCGATACGTCTTGAAGCGGTCTACTACTCCTTGCGGGCGCCCAGCAGTAAAGGGCGCCCTTTGCGCCAAGTGCGCCAAAAATGGCGCGGCCGTTCGATGGGCGCAAGCTATTGTCTCGGAAGGAGCCGCCACTCCCGCCGAGACAATTGCGGCGCCCCAAACGGCCGTGGAGGAAGAAGCCAACGGTTCTTTAATGGACGTTCAAGAAGATTTAAGCGTCAATTTAGTTTCGCCTCCAAGCGGAGGAAGAGTGACGCCTAGTACTGAAATTGAAGACTGGTGGAAGGACGTTGAACTTGTTGACAAGGCAGAGGCCATTTGCGTCGAAAAGGGGATGGGATCAAGCTCTAGACGATGGGCGGAAGACATTCTGTTGTATCTGGCCTTCACCAAAGGGTACGGACAATTTGACTTCGCGGAGTATGCTGCGTCTCTTTTCCAAGAATTCTCGTTCAAAACTCCAAAAGCGAAATTTTGGATTTCTGTAGGGGGGATTTGGTGCGATTCGGCTACAGTCTTGGAAGAGCGGCTAGGATTCTTTTACAAGTCGTTTGGTTCTCTTACTCTTGCGGCGTGTCGATTTCTTGAACGCTTAATCGAAAACTCCAACGGGAAGCGCAAGCAAAAGCTTGAAGTAAAATGCCAAATTTTGCTCGCGTTGTATCTTAGAATTCGCGAAGATGCGTGGGGTGGTTTCAAGTCCACAGTTCCAACTTTGCTTAAAGTAAAGGAGGACAGCTGGTTAAATTCTTTCCCGAAAGTTTTCCCACTTGAAGACTGCGCTTTCGACACTAGAAGTTGGGAAAGGGTAAATTTCAACTCGAGCTTCGGGTTCACGTACAAAATCCCTGTGACCGAGGTTTACCAAGACGGACCCCCTGTAGAATCCCTTCAACGTGTCGAGCATTACTTCCGACGTTTGCTTTGGCGGGAAGGCAGGGAGGCAAGCGACGATGAAGTGGCGGCTTTCACGACCATTTTGGCGATTTACATCTCTGGCGAGTGCCGGGATAAAACCTTCCTTATACTCTCTGGGTCTGGAAATAACGGCAAGTCTCTTCTGCTCGATGTCATGAAATCTCTTCTCGGATCTCGCCGTGGATACATCGAAGGGTCAAGCGACATTTTCCAGAAGACCGGTCCTGGCGCGGCGACACCTGCCCTCGGGAGGATTTTTGGAGGTCGACGTCTTGTCGGAATTCGCGAGGCCTCGACCCACTCCGGGGTGTTCAACGGTGATCTCATCAAGAATTTGACCGGTAACGAATCGGTTACGTACCGGAATTTGTATTCCGACTACACCGACGCGGAGATGACGGCCCACTTCATCCTGGTCTCTAACGCTACGAACTTCACGTTCGACAAGTACGACGACGCGCTCGGGCGCCGGCTTCGATGCCTCGAGCTTCCCGTCCGCTTCGAAGATTTCACCGCTAGGGAGTGGACGCAGGAGGAACACGGCAGCAAGAACATTCTTCCGATCGATTCCGAGCTTGCGTCGTGGATGGTCGGCCCGGAAGCCAGGAACGCGTTGTTTTGGCTCCTCATGCGCCGCCTCCGCCATCATGTAGAGTCCGGAAAGCCCGAGCTGCCAGCCTTCCCTGGGATGAACGACTTCACGGCCCAGTTCGCAGCAGCAAGCATTTGCTCGAAGGTAGACCTTCGGGCAGTTATGAACGACAACCTTGAGCAAGGACAGCCAGAAGATCTCATTCCAGCCAAGATGCTGTGGGAGAAGCTGTTCCCCAGCACTTCTCGTGGGCGTGAGATGTCGAACGTGAAGTTCGCGGAGGCGATGGAAAACCTGGCAAAGATCCCAGGAGGCGATTTCCAATTCGCCTACGTTAAGAAGTTCGGGAATCGGGCTTTCTACTCAGGGCTTCGCTTCAGCGACCCGATGTATCACGAGGAGGCGGCGGGCGAGGTTTCCCGCAGGAGGGCCGCACACTCGAGGAAATAATTCGATATCTGGCGAAATTCGCCAGATGCTAGCTAAGCTCAACGGGTAGCGGCCCAAACGACGACGACGACGAGGACGACGCCGCCGACGAGGACGAGCGGGTGGCCGAGGATAGCCTTGATGAACTTGTCGAGGCCCGAGAGGAGGCCGTCAAAGGCGTCCCCGATGAGGTCGCCGGCTTTGTTGGCCGCGGTGTCGACGACCTTCTTCCCGGTGTCGGCCGCGACCTGGGCTTCCCAACGCCAATAGCGGCTTTGGCCGACCGTCCAGGCTTGGAACGCGACCTCGCCAATAACTCCCTGCGCGAACCCTTCCCGGTCGTAGAAGTAGGTTCCCATCTCCGCCGGGTCGTCGGCCTTCTCGGTGCAGTAGGCGATCGGGGTCCCGCTCAGGGCGAGGACGAAGTAGGACACCGGGACGGTCCACCCGGAGTCGCGGGACACCGAGGCGTAGTACCTAGCGAGGAACTTCCCGCGGTGGGCGGTGTAGGTGGAGTAGAGCTTCCCGAGGTCGTTGTACTCGCCGTGGTCGACGAACTTGATCTCGATGCCGACGATGGTGTCCATCTGCTCGCGGGTGAGGGTGAGACCGTCGAGCCAAGTGGGGGGCCCGACGGTGAGCTGGCCGATGGGCTCGTAGAAGACGTCCTGGGCCCCCTCGAGGAGCTGGACGGACTGGAGGGACTGGCCGTCGTATTGCGCGTACTCCGCGCTGAGGCCGGTCTCGCTGTCGGCCTCGGTGGCGAGGTACCGCTGGTCGAACGGCATCGGCTGGACGCTGTAGCGGTAGACGTACTTGACCTTATTTCCTCCGATGAAGACGAAGAACTTCCCGCCTTCGACGGTCTCGTAGACCCGCTTGGAAAGGCGGTCGTACTCCATCTTGTTAACGCGCCTGATGTCGGTCGGGACACTTTCGAGATTCGCAAACGTGACGTCGTTGTACTTGCTCGCCATTTCTCAGAGCCAGAAAGCGATGGCGATTTGGTATTCCGCCCCTTTGGTGTCGTACACCCCCCCAACCGCCGCGTCCAAGAGCCGCAAGCCGATGGTCGACCAGTCACCCTGCGAGAGGCAGACGACGCCCTCCTGGGCAAAAGTCGGGCGGTAAACGTAAACCGACCCGAACGGGGAATCCACGTCCACAAGCCACGTCCCGCCGACGTTGGCGGAAGACCACACCGGCCCAGACCCCGAAGTCCCCCACCGGGCGGCGATGATGACCTTCGAAGGGTTGACGGCAGCCATCGTGAAGGGAGACGTGTGGGAGAGCGCCAGCCCGGTAGCTGTACCGACAGTTCCCCAGCCGAGGGCGTAAGAGGCGGAACCCGTTGGAGGCCACGACAAGGAGAACGGGACGGTGGACGCGATGGTGAGGGTCAGGCTGGCGAGGTTGGCAGTGAGGGTGAACACGCCGGCTAGGCCAGCGGCGTTGAGCTTGGCCTGGACGTCCGCCGCGAGCTGGACGACGTTGGGGGATCCCGGGGTGAGGGTGACGGTCACGGCCGGCCCGCCCTCGCTCACCAGGAAGGTCGTCCCGGCCGTGACGGCGTAGGCGTTGTTGAGGACGGTGAAGTTCATTAGCTGGGCGCGGGAGGCGCCGGAGATGATCGGCACGCGGAAGACCGCGTCGGAGATGGACCCGGCGATCCGGTCCTGGCTGGAGAGGACGACGAGCTGGAAAGGAGGGCGGGCGACGGTGGACATTTGATGACGGAACATAACGCCGCGCTCGTCGACGACTCAACCGGCGTCCCGGGCTGCGCGATTTTTTTTTCTCCTCCCTTCCAAAACCATGGCAGCCCAAGTCGACGTCATCGCAGCCACCAGCACGCCAATCGCTCTCGGAACAGCCCGCGCAAAGGCCGGCGCCTTGTCCCTCATCACCCCGACCAAGGGCCTCGCTCTGCAACTGGGTTCGAAGGCTTTCTCGGTCCATTCACCCTCCAACGCAGCGGTCAACCCACTTGCCAACGGCAGTCAGCAAACGTTCTTCGTCAACCCCACCAGCATCGTCCCCGACGTTATCAACAAAATCAACTTGGTTTTCTCCCTAACAAATGTTGGTGGAGTTAATCCGATTAACCTTGCATGCTACGCCGCGTCGATCATCGTTCAGTACGAGATTAAGGTCGGGAGTAGCCTCCAGCAAACTTACCGAGGAGAAGCCCTCTCCCTCCAAAGCTTGTTGAACTACTCGACCGAGACTTGGGGATCCCGAGGTGCCCAAGAAGGTGTTAACGTCGCTGGTGGTTACGTTCCTGCAGCCACAGCCATCGCACCGGGCGCCACAGTCCAATTTACGGTTCCTCTCTGGACAATGTTCGACAATGCAGCCCTCTTCGTCCGCGCCATGGGAGCTTCTGCTCCCGACCTCCAATTCACGATCCAATGGGCCACGGCCGCTTCGATCACCACTGGTGGAGCCGCCGCTGATCTCCTCCTCTCGAACTCGAACCTGTATGTGACTGGCTACAAATTCGTCCAGGAAGTTCGGGAGAAGTTGCTAATGGAGCACCGTTCGACCGCGTTTGTAAGCCGCTGTTACGAACCAAAGGTCCAAATTGTCAGTCTCTCCAACGGTGTCCAAGCAGGAACTTCGATCACCACCCAAATCGGCGGTGGACTCTTCGGTCTCTCAGCAGCGATCGTGCACTTCGTGCGACCAATTAATGCAACTCCAGCTCAACTCATCGCCCCTGTTGCAAACTCGACGACTGCTTGGAACTTGAGCCTCGGCTCGCAACCATTGATCCAATTTCCACCGAACAGCGACGCTGTATTTTTCCGCAACACAATGTGCGGAGCTCCTCAAGTCCTTGGTGGCCCAGCGATCACAGCCCTTGCCCTCAACCTCGCATGCTTCGCCGTCGAGCTCACTCGTTGCCTCGAAGAAGGGTGCAGCCTTGGGTCATACTTCATCGCTTCGACCTTGAGCCTCCAAGCGACCTCAGGTGTGACCAACGCCAACGTGGAATTGTTGACCGTTTCATACAATTTCGGCCTCTTCATCCAAAACGGGTCGCAGCTCTCGCTCCAAACTACTGTCTAAGTATTGTGTCTTCCCCGCCGCGCGGGGAAGAAGACCCCTCACCTCATCAAATTGAAGTATTCGGTCCCCATCTCTCGCCCCTCACGCCCCAAGCGCTGGATGTAGTCGTCGAAATCTTCTTTCGACGACGGAGGGTGTCGCCAAAACCCAGGAGAGAGGGGAGAAACTCCACCCCCTTTGACCCTGAGGCGCTTGAGGGCGAAGTCCGGGAGGCGAGACCGCAGGTTCCCCCTGTTGTCGAGCTGGCGCGGCTCGACTCCGGTTCTGGACGCCTCAACCGATCTGAGATGGTTGTACGCAGACCAGAAGCTCTCCAAGAACGTAAGGAAGGCGAGGGCCGCCCTGCGGCTTTTCGCTTTCTCGAGGCGGACGGTCGTCCCTGCTCCGGATTTGGCGGCGAAGAAGTCGTCTTTGCTCTCGGGAACCCACCCGCCGGTGTAGAGCTGGTAAAGGAGGTTGTTGTCTTCCTCCCCGAGCCTGGCGCCTTGGTACTCGCCCCGGGCGATGGGCAAGATCAGGGATGCCCACGGGATGGGGACGCCATCGGGGGTGACCCGCCAAGTTCCGATCAGGCGGCTGGCCTCTCCCGCGGAAACTGAAGAAGCGACCGCTCGGTCGACGGCTGGGTTTCGATCCAGGCCTGCGAGGACTGGGGCCGTCATCCCGGAGGCGATGTACCGGGGGGTAGTGGCAGAAGACCCGTACCGCGGAGACTCCACCACTGTTTCCCTGCCCCTGGATAGCGACGCAAGCTCCAGCAACGACCCCCCGGGCGTAGTGGGAGGAGTCTCCCACTCGACGACAGGGGCTGGAGGCGGGGCCCGCGGAGCGGAGTGCACCTTGCGCTCTGGAATCGGGAACAGTCGTTCTTGAGGGGCCGGTTCGGCTCGCCCCCTTGTCGTGAATCCACCCCTCACTGGATTTGGCGGGGGCTTCGGTTCGCGACGGGCGCGGCCTCCCACAAGGCCAGTCCCGAAAGCCCCCTCTCGTTCGAGGTTCCCCCGCTCGAGGGTGCTGAGGGGGTCACGGCGAATGGGTGGGAAGCGCAGCCCGCGGCTGATCCAGGCCGCTCCCGCTTGCTCCTCGGACTTTCCGGATTCCCTGGCCATCGACGCGTACTCCGGCCAAGTGTAAAACCTCCGCGTGGCCTCGTCGTAGAACCTCTTGCGGGCGAAAGCCTCCGCTTCAACCGCTTCGAGCCCGTACTCCCGCTTGGCTTCGCGCCAGACCTCACCGGCCCGGCGCATGCAGGGGGCCGAGTACTTCCCGGCAAGCTCCGGCCAGGAAACAAGCTCGCCGTCGATCTCGAGTTTCCGGGGGTTTATCTCCCGGACGGGAACCTCGATGAACCGGCGGAGCTTGCGGTCGAAAGTGTACTTCGGACGAGCCGTGAGGCTTGTTGCTGCGGCTCTCCGCTTAGCCTCCTTCTGCCTGGCGCGCTGGATCTCAGCCTGCCGCCGTTTGGCGGCAGCGTGTTGGTCGATTGCGAGGGCGAGGACGTCTAGTTCCATTTAGTCCCTCCGAATCATTTTCGTTTACTCCCGCTGGGCGGGAGTAATGTTTCTCAGCGAGCGGTAGAAAGCATGGCCACCCTTCGTCGAGGCGTCCTGCTTGGAGCCGAGGGAGCGCGGCCCATGAGGACTTCCGCTTCTTCCCGTGGAACATCCATGTACTGTTCGAAGGCTTCTCGGGTCCCGTAGGGGATACCACCGTACGCGGCGATGTAGGGTTCCTGTGCCGGAGGATAATCTTCGTACGTTTCCTCGGTCGGCTCGCGGCTCAAGTAGACGCCCTTTCCGCGAAGGCTTTGAGTGCCTCGGGCGGTTACCATCGATCGTAAAACGCGGGCTCTTTCCACGGGACGGATGCCCAAATCGTACTTTGCGGCCCTCTCCCACTTATCCTTGGCGTCTCCTTTTCCGAAGTAGCGAGAAAAGGCGGCTCGATCGCCGGCAAACCCTTCGAATTCGCGGACTTCGGGTTGAGGCTCGAGGCGGATTCCATAAGAGCGAGCAACGGCCGGGGCGATCTTACGCGCTTGCTTTTGCTCCTGTTGAAGCTTCTTGTAAAACTTCTCCTGGGCTACTTGCTGGGCCCATTCATCGGGATTTTCGGCGAAGATCTTCTCCTTTACTGCCCGTCGACGAGCAGCCTTGGCCGAAGCTTCGGCGCCAAGTTCAGCCCAGCGAGCAGGGAGATCTTTTCCTTTAGCTTGAGCCTTTCGAATACGCTCCTGCTTGAGCTCGTACTTTTTGACGATGTCTGGTCTGACCAAAGGCTCGCCGGCTCCGCGCCAAATCCTTGCGGCCTCGTTGATTTTATATTGGATTGGCTGCCCGGACATTCCTTCTTGGTTGAAAACTTCTCGAACCAGGTCGTTCCAGGACATGGGGATGCCGTCGACAATTTTAAGGGTCGCTGGTGCTGGTCGTGTAAGCTTCGTACCATGGGTGGCGTCGTAGGCCCGAAGAGTCGCTTTCTTCATAAGTTTGGTCTCCTTGGCAGCTTTCTTCTCCTCATCGGTCATACCTTTCCGGGTGTAAGCGTTCCGCGCCGAGCGTTCGGCCTTTACTCTGAGTTCTTCCTGGAGACCTTCGGGCAAACTTGAGGCGACCTTATAGCTAGACGGAAAAGCGGACTTCATCTTTGCAAGGTCTGATCGTATACCGGCCCGTCGGAGGATTTGGGCTTCGCGAGCGGTTCTAGCCTCGGCTCTCTGGGCCTTGAGCTCGCGCTTTTGGGCCTCCGTAAGCTCGGGGCGGCGGGCGCGGTAGGCTTCGAGGGCGGCGGCTCGAGAAGCGGCCAAGGTTTCTTGCTGCTGGCGGGGAATCTGGAGCGCGTACATTTCAATCGCCCGCGAAAAAATTTTCACGCGCGTTCGGCAAGCCGCGCTCACCGGGCGACAACCAGATCCGGTTTTCGAACGTAGTGCTCCGCCGCGATCTCCCCCCCGGCGTTGCGCAGGAAGTCCGCCTTGAAGTTCGCGCCGGACAACGCTGGGTCGTCTCGGACCAAAGCCTGGATCCGCCCGTAGTCCAGTTGGAGCCTTGTCTTGTGCCGGCAGATCAGGACCCCGTGGAAGTGATACCGCCCCTTGACCGGGCCCTCCTCGAAGGCCCCCCGCACGTCCACCGAGTCGATGAGCTCGGCCGGGATGAGCTTCATCGGCCCCCGAGACGGCGTCCCGTGGCAGGGCATGAGGAGGAGGTGCGGGCGGGAGAACAGCTTCTCCGTCGCCTGGCGGAAGGCTGCTACTCCGTCCGGCCCGAGCTGCTCGACCGTGCGGTTCGAGTTGAGCGTGAAGAGGTACGCCGAGAGGTTCTGCTTGGCCTCGCCGGCCGCCCGCTTCTCGACGACAGTGAAAGTTGATCGCACGTGTTCCATTTACTCGCGCGAGTAAAATGGAAGACGTCGATGCAAACTGCGTTCGCGTGCTTGCCGCGGGCCGCCAGGCCCTCCCGTTCTTCGTCAGTAAAGAAGACCGGGACCTCGTCTCCGCCCACCGCTTCTACGTCGTTGGGGGCAGGGCCGGGCGCCCTGCCGTCTGCCGGTACGAGCTCCTCCCCGACGGCTCGACCGCCTGCCGGCGCCTTGCGTTGGAAGTCTTCGACCGAATGCTTCCCGGACTCCGGCCGAGGGGAGGGAGGGTCGTTGCCTTTGCTAATGGGAACCCCGCAGACCTCCGCCGCGAGAACCTGGTCCTGGCTGCCCGGCGGGCCCTGCCGGACTCCTCCGCGCCGGCGAACGTGTACCGGCGGCAGCGGCGGGCCGGGCCCGTCTGGGTCGCGTCGGTGACGGTCGGGGCCCCGGACGCCAGGCAGCGACTGTCCCGGTCGTTCCCGTCGGAGGCGGAGGCCGTGGCCTGGCGGGACGCTCAGCGGGCGGCGGCCGACCCCCTCCGGTCCGGGGTGTCGGTGCCCCCTCCCCCGTCGTGGGCGGAGACCATCGAGCCCCCGCCCCCACCGCGCGGCCGGCCCTGGCCCCGCGCCGCAGCTGCGTAGATGAACGGACGGGAGCGAATATTTTTTTCGCCGCGGGTCCAAACTAACCAGCCATGTTCTCGCTCGAATACATGTCCGGCTCCATTGTCTCAGGTGTGACCGCCTACATAATTAGCGCTTACCGCCAGGGCGCCGCAATGTCCAAGTACGCCGCCCTTGATGGCCTCGAGGTGTTCGCCGCGTGCCTCCTCGCCGACTGGTCGGTCGCATGGGTCCCTTCGCCCTTCGGCCTAGGCCGGGAACTCACCAGCGACGTCCTCGCCGGCGGTCTCTACGCCTTGATGCGATACTACTTCCAAAATTCCCCCGAGGAGAAGTGGTACAAAAACGTACTTTATGCAGGCGTGTTGTCGTACGTGGGCAGCGCCCTCGCCGCCCCAGTCTACCGCGGCGTCTTCAATATCGGCGCTGCCGTCAACATAAACGTCACTGCACCCCAATCCGACATGATGAACAGCGGGTATGCCCAAGAGTATGGCGCCGGCTCAGGCGTCCCAGTGAACACCCCAACCCTCCTCGGCGGCCCTGAGTATACTTGCGGGTGCTGACTGCCACAAGTCGACCCGGTCCTGGCGGTGATGATCGCGCTGCCGGTCATCCCACCTTAGAAATCCGTTTACGAATTTCCACTCCTAGTGGAAATACCGAGATGTCGTGCTGCACGAAGAGTCTCTTTCCTGAGATCGGGACCCAAGGCGCACAAGGTGTCCAGGGCCCACAGGGCTTCCAAGGCGCCACCGGCTCCAGCCAGCCGCCGACACCCCGCGTCGGGTTCTCTACCTCCCAGCAGACCACGCCGTTCGTGATCGCCATCGAGAACCTCGTCTACAGCCTCGACATGTTCCCGGTTTCTGGCCCGTTCTCTTTCCTCAACAACAACCTCGGCGCCTATTTCGACTTTCCGACCGCGTTCGTGGTCGAGATCAAGCAAGAAGGCGACTATATCGTCACGATGTCGAGCGACTTTGTTCTTACGGCTGGGCCCGGACCGCAGCAGCTGATCCAGCTCATCCTCATGGACGGAGGATTCACCCCGCTCGCGTACGAGGGAAGGCAGATCGAGTCTACCGCCACCCAGGCAGGCTCGGTTACTCTTTGTCAGACCTTCCACTTCACGGCCGGCCAGCAACTCCGGTTCGGCGTCGAGTCGGTTTGCGCGATCTTGCCCTCTTTGCAGGCGATCAATTCTAGCTTCTCGGTGATCCTCCTCGAGGCCGTGGTCGGATCTCAGGGCGCGACTGGGCCCCAAGGCCCGCAAGGGATCCAAGGCTCGGCGCCTGCCCAGGTGCGCGCCCTCGCCAGGTACAACGTCGACGCGACCGGGTCTGTCGGGCCAGCCGGCGGGTGGGCGTTCGACCCAACCCTGACCACAGGGGCTCCGGTCAATATCCCGTGGACAAATACCACACCGGGACTTGGGCTCGCTACGCCCTGGGAGGACGATGTGGACGACTACTTCACGATGGGCGGAGGAGGAGTCCTGACGTTCAATATCGGCGGTAAATACCGGCTCTCGACCGGGGCGGCGATCCTTTCCTCCGAGAGCCTTGCTCCGGTTGGGACCCAGATTTTGTACAACGGGCAGGCGATCTTCGGCGCTGCGCCTGGATGCGGCGGGTTTTCTTCGCCAATCTCGCTTGTTGGAACCCCGGTCGGCGGCCTCTATCAATCCGCCTACTCTGTTGGGTGCGACACTCTGTGCGACATCTCCGCGGGAGACACCTGCGCCATCGTGTTGTACGCCGGCGCTGGCGCAGGAGGGGTCACCTCGGAGGTAGCAAACGCGTCGAACTTCTGCGTGGAGCTCGTGACTGACCCAGGAGTCGGGCCAACTGGGCCTGCTGGTATGCAGGGGGCCGTCGGCTTGCAAGGAGCCACCGGACCTCAGGGGGACGTCGGATTGCAAGGAGCTACGGGACCGCAGGGGGCACAGGGTCCGACCGGGCCACCTGCCCCAACAAATGTTATAAGGTATTTTGAGGACTTCGTCGGCGGATACTTTTCGACGCAAGCTTCGAGCGCGAATTTAGTAAACACGCAGAATAACCAAACCGCAGCGCTTACTCTTTCTAGCGCTCTTCCGGTGGCGTTCACCTCCACTCTCAACGTAGGGGCTGGCAGCGTCCAGGGCGCGTACCTTTGGGCCCGCAACATGGGGGCGACAGGCGTGGCACAATGGCCGAACAATCCGAACCTCGCCGGATGCGTCGGCATTATGAACTTTCTCTACCGCTCGACTTCCCTATTTTCCAGCTGGCCGTGGAGCCGAATTTTTATCACGAGATCGGACAGCCTCGCCTCCGGCACCGCCCCGCGGACGCAAACCGCGACAACCCTTGCGACAGCGGCGAAGAAACTGACCTATACGAGTTCTTTTTTTTACGACGCCCAATACACTACGAGCGCAAGCCAGACCGGAACGCCGGTAGTCAGCACAATCCCCGGGGTGCCGGACGGGTTCTACAACGGCCTCTCCTTTTGCACTCGCGACTGCCCGAACAACGCTATGTCTCTGACGGCTGGAATACCGTATTCCGACAACGTGGACGGATTCCAGATGAATCTCTACAAGCTCGCGGGAGTGTCTTACCTTTCGTTCGTCGGCCTCGCCGCTTCTGTCGTCCTTTTCGCGGAGCAGATCGTGATCGCGAACCTTGCCGGCGAGACGATTTACGTGACCAAGTGTACGTTCGACGCCCAGGCAGGGACGGTTTTGCTCCAGCTGATCTACGCCGACGGCACGTCTATCGACCGCACTTACTCGACATCCCTCGGAATGGACACGACCAAAACTTACGGCTTTATCAACGACCTGGTTTTCAATAACACCACGATAAATTACAAATTCTTCTCCATAAATTACGACTACGTGAACCTGGAAATCGTGAGGACGATCGTTTAATTGCCAAAACTTGCGCAGCGCGCGAGTTTTTGTTTGCAGCGTAAACGGATGTCCGTTACTCGCGTTCGCGCCGACCCCCGCTCCTACGATCTCGACTCCCTCTGGGCCAGGGCCGGCTACAAGAACCGACCTCCAAACTGGCACCTCTATGACCCCGAGGCCGCCCGGTTCCACAGCGGCGACCCCGCCCCGGTCCTCATTGGGAGCCCGGAGACTTCTGGGGCTGTCGTCAAGACGCTCCTCGAGCTCCCACGAATCCAGCCACGAAACCCCCGAGAGCTGCGGCCGCGGCCACGACAGTTACAATGAAGGCTACCAGTAGCTTCCATCGGCAGCGGTTGTCGTTCGGACAGTCAGCCTCCAGGTGAATGATTTGGCTATTTTCAGTATCCGCGGCCATCCTCTACTCTCTTTATAGCCTCCTTGAAATCTTCGTCGTTTGGTGGAGAGGGGTCATCGTCGAGGAACCACTTGACACGCAACGCAAAGTCCAGGGACGACAGAAACCTGCCGCCTGAGATCAGGCCAGATAGAGTCGAGAAGTCTTCCCGGTCGCAGGCCATCCGGCGGAAGAACTTCTCCGTCGTGTCGGGCTCGTGGTGCGGGTGCGGCTCGAGGGCCTCCACGTTCGCCGCGTCGTGGAGCATCACCGTGTCGACCTCCTCCTCGGTGAAGAGGGCGGCCCCTTCCAGCTGGCCGTGGTCGAGGGCCGACAGGTCGTTGGGCTGTAAGATCGATCTGTGGAGGTAGTCGCCTTGAAATTCGGTTCCGATGAGTCGGAGCAAGAAGAGCGCCATGTGTTTACTCTCGCGAATAAAACTCTATCGCATCTCCCCCGCGGGGGGAGATTCACTCGTAGTCGTCCGGCTCGGGGTAGTCCTCGTCCGGCTCCTCTTCGTCGATTGGAGCAGGCTCTGCGGCGTCGAGGGCCCGGGTTGCAAAGCGCGCCGGGACCGGAACGTAAAATGCCGCGTCCGACCCGACCTTCAGCAGCAGCGGCCTCCCTGTCCGGATACCAGACAGGGCCCGCGTCAGGTCATATCCTTCCAGCTCTGTCAGCTCTCGCAGCCGAGCAGTCTGGTCCGCCCTCACCTTCGACGTGACGATGATCGCAGTCGCTTGGTCTCGCACCGGCGGAGGAAGACTTGTCAAGCGGTGCGCGACCACGACGACCGATATCGACCAGTGGCGGGCCGTTAGGACAATCTTGGCTATGTTCTTCGACGCGCCGGAGTAAGTGGCGCTGAAGTCTTCGAGTATCAGTAGCACCCGGAGGAGACGCTGGCCTTGCTGGAGGCGCCTCTTCTGGTATCCGATGATCGCGAGGATCTTGGCGCTGGCATCGCCGTCCAGCCTGTTCGACGCGTAGTCGAACGAGTGATTCACTGTCGCCGATTCCGCGTTGACAATCACCCGGTCCCAGGTACCGGCCCCGTCGAGCGCCAGGAAGCGCAGTGCGCTAGACTTGCCAGATCCACTGGCCCCGAAGACGATCAACCGAAACGGGTGACCCAGCTCTCGGACCAACTCACCGGCCATTTACATCCGCTGCGTTTTCGGCGCGAACTGTTTCAAGAGCTCGAGCGTTCGGGAGTGGGCGGCGGAGTCTTCGTTGTTGTCGCGCCCTGGGGGAGCGGCTTGGGCCGCGGCAGGAAGGGGCGCCTGGGGGGTCGGTGCCGACGGAGTCGGGGCGGGGGTTGGAGTAGGGGACGGGGATGGCGCTGGTGGTGCCGGGGTCCCCCTCACCGGAGGAGCGGGCGGGAGCTTTGAAAGCTTCTCGACCAGGGACGGGGGCGCCGTCCGGAGCGCGCGCCTAGCCGCGAGGTTGGACGCGTGGAGGCGGGTCACAGCCGCGGCTGTAGCGACTGCCAGCATGACGCCCGGTGACATCGTCTCGGCGTACTGTTCCTCGAAGTCTTGGGAGATCATCTGCAGGGCCTCCTCTACGAACTCGTCCCCCTGTAGCGCGTCGCCCAAACCCTCGACACAGAGACCTTCCGGGCCAAGGAAGGTTGCTTTCGGGCCGACAGCTTCCAGCACGGATAGGGTCGTAAAGTACGCCTTGCGGACTCCGGTTGTGAAGAGCCGGGAGCGCTGGTTGCCGCGGAGCTCCAGCTCGAGCTGTCGAAGGTCTGCGTTCGAGCGCTTGCGCCACCCCCGGGGCAGGTCGACGCCGTTGAGGCGTGACAGGTTGGCGCACTTGGCTTCAAGTTTCGACCTGTCTTCGCCCGACATCCACTCGTCGTCCTCACCTCCGTCGTCCTGCATCCGCGTAGCCAGTTCGTCGAAGCCCCGCACGTCGGCGTCCTCGTCAGCCAGGGCCCGCTCGAACTCGTCGGCCTCGGCTGCCCGGTCGGGGTCCGCCCTCAGCTCCTCGAGGTAGTCAAGGTCGTCCGGCTCGACCGCCTGCCGGGCGGCGGAGCGGCGGCGCCCGGTCTGCAAGTCCCGCAGGCCTTCGTCCGCCCTCGTCGACTCGATCTCGTCGGGTTCCCCCTCGTCGAGGATCCGGTCGAAGTCGTCCGCGTCTTCCGGCGCGAGTTGCTCGACCTTTTGGGGTTCTGGTTCGGGCTCGCTCTTGGGGACGGGGTCAGGCAGCTTCTTAACCCGGGGCTTCCGGGGCTTCTTCTCGGCCGTCGGCGCCTTGCGCGCGCGCTTGGGCTTCTCGGCGGGTTCCGGAGCTGATGCCGGTTCGGCTTCGGCGGGTGGAGCAGGGGACGCAAGATCGGGGATCTCTGCAGCGGCGGCTGGGGTGGAGATCTCGGCTTCTGCGGCGAGGAGGTCGTCGAACAAACCCATTTACCGTTCGCGCGTTTTACGCGCGAGCGTTTGCAACCGTCTTCATCCGAGAGCCTCCCGGACCACCTCCACCAGGTCGAGGGCGTACCGCTCCTCGTCCTCCTCCAGCGGGAAGAGTTCGGCGACCTTAGCCAGGAGCCCTTCCCGGATGTACGCTTCCTCGAGGTAGCCCGTCTTCACCGCCAGGGACAGCATCCCGAGCGAGCACGAGCGGAGCTGCTCGAAGTAGCCGAGCAGCTTGGCTGCCTTGTCCGGGAAGGCGGCCATTGTTGCCTGCGCCCTCTCGGTTTCCAGGCGCTCGGCGATGAACGCTATCAACTTGGAGAAGGCCTCCTGCGCGATTTCAACGTTCGTCGTCATTTTCCCGCGGGTAGAAAATAAATGGCAGACGAGCTGCGCATTCGCCTCGACGCCGAGCTTAAGAGACCTGGACGCGGGGGCTTGGCCCGGGCATTCAAATCCCACGAAAGAGCCCTAAAGGAGTACATGGTGGCGACTCGCGCCGTGGACGAGATCGTCAAGCGGCCGGAGTACGACGGCCTCGAAGAGGCAATGCGCGCTGCCAGCGCTGGCGACGCCGCCGCCGCTGAAGCCGTGGCGCAGAAGGTAATCCAGGGCGAAGATGTCGATACTGATGCCGCGCGGGAAGTCTTCGACCGGCTCCCGGCCCTCGGGCGTGCGTTTGGGGGTCCCGGCGGGCCGGAGCTCCTCGCCGCGTTCGAAAGGCAGGGGAAGTCCATCGCCGCCTTCCGCAGCGCTAGTCTAGTTCTCAACCGAGAGCTCGGGCGCCCAGAGTTCGGCAAGGTGGCTCGGCTCCTGGCCGAGCTCCGCCGGGTTACCGAGGAGGAGGTCGGGCGGGCCGCGGCCCAGGCTTCCGGTCCGGAGGTCAGCGCCGCTCCCGGAGCCGAAGCGTGTTAGGCGCGGAGCGTTCGCGTCGAAAAAAAAAACGCCAGGGAGTAAAATGTCCATCACCGCCGATCTCTTCAACGCTCGCCTAACCCACCTGTCCCAAACTCTCTCTCACTGCGAAGAGTTTAACCTCCTTCGCGAGGCGTTGAAAGACTTCGAAGCCAGCGTAGCCGAGTATTCCTCGCTGCGCTCTCACCTCAAGGCCTACATCGGCAGAGAGCGCAGCGAGGAGCATTCGGCCTACTTCAAGTCGAAACTCCAAAAGTTCGAATCTTCTCTGTACTTGGACCTTGCCAAACTTATGATGGCGGTAAACATGATCAACAAACTTCTCCAAAGTGTTTAGGCGGCTGGGGTTCGTACTAGTACGAACCGCCATCGGGCCTTGTCACCCCAATATTGCGCATCCCGTTTCCCCCGCCGGGGGAAATGGAGTTCGGCGTGCCCCGCCCCTCGAGCGTTGGCCGCTTCAAAATGGAGGTCTTGGTTTGGGACTGGGAGACCGGCC
>Ga0209311_1001665_pt1 | contig 17341 bp, 10 predicted proteins | sample AD_UKC045_MetaG_FD_184417 | JGI IMG/M metagenome (GOLD analysis project Ga0209311, IMG submission 184417) | Active sludge microbial communities of municipal wastewater-treating anaerobic digesters from USA - AD_UKC045_MetaG (SPAdes) (version 2) | ecosystem: Engineered > Bioreactor > Anaerobic >... | reverse complement strand
AATCCATGGTTACCGCACGGTCAGCCGGTGTACATCCCCTGATTTCCTCACCTGGACCGATATCGAATCCATGGATTTCGGCGGGACTCCCATGGAACACCTGTATACGAATCAGACGGTACCCTATTACCGCGCACCAAACCTTTACATTGCCATCGCAGCCCGGTTCATGCCCGGACGCCGTGTAGTAAGCAAGGAAGAAGAAAAGGCGCTGGGCATACAGGAGTCCTATGGCGGGGATTGCTCGGACAATGTGCTCATGACCAGCCGGGGCGGCAATCACTATGATCGCACCTTTATGGAAGCTTTTATCAAGCCCGGTATTGGAATGGAAAACTGGACTTCACGCACCAACTATCCCGCGCGGGGCATCGTCCCCACCGGTGAAAAGGAAATGTCGATCTACATCCAACAAAACTACGGCCAGCCCACCGGCTACCTGAAACGTTATACATTGCGTCCCGACGGGTTCATATCCGTCAATGCATCCTACAAAGGCGGAGAACTCATCACTAAAGTATTCACCTTCACCGGCAAAGAACTTTTCCTTAACTTCGCCACCTCTGCCGCCGGAAGCGTCCGTGTCGGAATTGAGGACGAGAAGGGGCGGCCAATGCCTGGATTCACCCTGGACGATTCCGCCGAACTCATCGGCAACATGCTCGACCGCGTTGTTCGATGGAAAGAGAGTTCCGACATCAGCACTCTCGCAGGAAGCCCTGTCCGCCTCCGCTTCTTCATGAAAGACGCCGACCTCTACGCCATTGAATTTCGCTAATTCACTTTTTCTCTTGCAGGAAGGTGTCAGCGTTTTCTTTGGTGATAAGTTCCACGCGGATTTTTACGTTTTTCTCTACTGGTTTGCCATCCAAATGATCGTAAATCTTTTGTGCGGCCACACGGCCCATCTCCCGCGGGAACTGCGCGGAGGATGAATACAACTTGCCCGCTTTGATTGCCGCAACGCCTTCGGCAGAACCGTCTACGGTTACCACAGTGACATCGTTCAACTTTCCCGCGGATTCCAGCGCCGAGATCGCGCCCAGTGCACTGGGATCATTGATTGGAAAGACTGCATTGATATCCGGAAACCGGCCCAGCAGATCCCGCATCACGGGACGCCCCCCCTCCGTCGTACCTTTGCCCTCCTGCGTATCGAGAATCTCCATATCTGGATACTTTGCGAGTTCTTCCGTGAATCCCTCCACCCGGTCAATACACGCTTTGTTAATCGAGTGATGTAGAATCACGACCTTCGCCGGACGCCGCACCTGCGCCAAGGCCCGCGCCGCAAGACGCCCCGCCTCCACATTGTCCGAAGCCACTTGGCACAATACCAGTTCATCATCCTTCACCGGCGCATCCACGATAATAGCCGGGGTTCCCTTTTCCTTCGCCTGGATCAGACTCCCTTTGATCCCCTCCCAATTGACCGGATTAATGAACAGCCCTGCCACGCCCTTCAACAACATATCCGAAATGTCATTCTTCTGCTTCAGGCTGTTGAACTGCGAATCCAGCGTGACCAACTGATCCCCATGCGCCTCCACCACCTCCTTCAACCCCGCGTTCAACTCCACGAAGAACGGATTATTCATCGTCTGAAACACCACTCCGAACAATCGGCCCTTCTGCCCACTCACGGCGTCAGACCCCGATTGCTGCTGATCGCAGCCAGCCATTATGCCAACCGCAACCGCCAAACAACCAATTATCATTCCCCGGCGCATTCTTCTTCCTCCAACAGGTTGATTTCCACCCATAGCATGCGTCGAACACCCCCGCTGTTTCAATTTTCCTGTTGGCAATGGCCTCCTCGTGGTAAATTCTCCTTGTATTTTCCTCTCTAATGGTATAATGTATTAGTTTAGGCATGGTGGCATATGATATTGTGAGAACTACTAGGAGAGGTGGAAGTATGGGAGTTGGGGTATTTTTCAGAGGGGGGCGGTATTCTTTCTGGATCATGATACTGGTCATAGGGGCTTTTCTTCTCGCACAGGAGGCAATCGCGCAAGCTTGGCGGCAACCGGCTGCCCAGGATGCTCTCGATCAGGCGTCTGATCAGTTATCCGATGCATGTACGGGAAACTCGGCTGCCGCACGGATACAACGAGCTCCAGACGGGGTGGTCGTGTTCGCGGGAAGCCCCCCGGGGGAGGTCTTCTTAGGCCAAAATACCGTCGGAACCCCGGAATCCATCGCTAAGGATTTTCTTAAAGAGCATGCGAAAGCCTTCGGCATCAGCGCCGCTTCTACCTTGAATGTAATATGGGAGAAACAGGGTTTGGGCCGGACATATGTCCGTCTGCAGCAATACATTGATGGCATGCCTGTATTTGGCGGACAAGCCATTGTTCAAGTGGGCGCTTCCGGTGGCGTGGAGTGTGTGGTGAGCGATCTTTCCCGTCACCTTGGCGGAATGGATATCCGCGCCGCGAGAGATAAGAACACTGCTATCGATCTTGCCATGGAAACAATTGCCGGCCTTTATGGGGCGCACCCGCTGTGCAATGCGGAAGATCCGGAATTGATGATTTTCTCACCCCTTGTGTTGGGCATGCCTGGTTTGGATCGGCTGGTGTGGCAGATGGAGATAGTGGCCACCGATGGAGCCCTTATCAAAGAAATGGTGATGGTGGACGCGGAAAATGGAAATGTTCCCCTTCATTACACCCTCATTCAGACATCGAGGGACCGGAAGATCTACGATGCAGCCAATACGGAATCCGATCCTGGCACGCTTGTGAGGACGGAAGGCCACCCGGCTTGCGGCATTGCGGATGCCGATCAAGCCTATGATTTCTTCGGCGACACCTATAATTTTTACAAAAACGAGCATGGCCGCGACAGTATTGACGGCCATGGCTATACAATAAGCGCGACCGTGCGGTATTGCTATCCGTACGGCATGTGTCCGTGGGAGAATGCGGTATGGGACGGGACGCGCATGTACTTCGGTCAGGGATATGCCGCTGCGGACGATGTGGTCGCACATGAATTAACGCATGGGGTCACTCAGTATGAGTCAGATCTCATTTATGCCGGGCAATCCGGTGCAATCAATGAATCTTTCTCGGATATCTGGGGAGAATTTGTCGATTTGACCAATGGTCATGGCACCGATGCCCCGGCGGTCCGGTGGAGCGTGGGAGAAGATCTCCCCATGGGCGCCATCCGGTCTATGTCCGATCCCCCCTTGTATGAGAATCCAGACAGCACCTGCAGTCCATATTGGTATGGGGGATTGCTGGATAATGGCGGAGTGCATATCAATTCCGGCGTAGGCAATAAATTGTGCTATCTGCTTACGGATGGCGGATCTTTTAACGGCGAAACGATCACGGCCATGGGCATCCCGCAGGTGGCGGATCTTTTTTATGAGGTGCAGGTAAACCTGTTAACAAGCGCGGCGGACTATGTGGATCTTTCGAATGCCTTGGCGCAGGCCGCCGTCAACCTGAACCTGAATCAAACCCAGCGGGACAATGTCGCCGCCGCCTGCCGGGCTGTCAGAATCACCCGCTCAACCATCTGTCAGTTGATCTATGAGTGCCCCAGCGGTCTTCCAATGGATGGGAGCTTTGAAGAAGGACCCGGAAGCGGAAACTGGACCGAACAATCCACGAATTTCTACACGCCTTTATGCAATGCCTCCTGTGGCCCGGGCGGCGGCACGGGTCCGCACACCGGCGGCTACTGGTGCTGGTTTGGCGGTGTCAGCGGTTTGGTGGAGGATGGCTCTATCTCGCAGTCAATCGTTATTCCTTCCTCAAGTTACGCCATGCTCAATTTTTATCTCGAAATTCCGGTTGCATTAACCACCGGCTATATGATGATCCGTGTGGATGATACGACGGTTTTCCGCGTGACCAAGGCAAACGCCGATACCTATCATCGGTATGCACTGGTGTCCATTGATTTAAGCAACTATGCCGACGGCGCCTCGCACCTGTTGTGGTTTCGTGGCTATACCGACGCGGGACCTGGTCCGCTCAATTTCTTCGTGGATGATCTTTGTCTGGACCTCGACGCAGGCGAAGGTGAAGGGCAGGTAGAAGGCGAAGGCCAAAATGAAGGCACAATCGAAGGTCAAGAGGAAGGTCTGGAAGAAGGGGAAGAAGAAGGAGAAGGAGAACAAGAAGGAGAGGATAACTCGTGCTGGTCTGCACTTGGAAACGGGATGGCTGGCCTCGGATATGCAGGTGTTCTGACCATGGCAGCGGACGATTCCGGGAATGTGTACGCGGGTGGGTACTTCAATACCGCCGGCGGAATAAGCGCCAGTCATATAGCCAAATGGGATGGAGAAACCTGGTCTAATCTGGGAACCGGCATGAGTAATTATGTTAATGCCGTTGTGATTGATCCCATTGGCGCCGTCTATGCGGGTGGAAACTTTGCCATGGCGGGTGGCATTACTGTCAATAATATTGCCAAATGGGATGGCGCCAATTGGACTGGGGTGGGAACCGGCACGGACAATTACGTGAATTCGATTGTGATTGACAAATCGGGAACTCTGTATGCCGGGGGAAACTTCAGCATGGCGGGCGGTGTGAATGCCAATTATATTGCTAAGTGGAACGGTGTCTCATGGGCCCCTCTCGGCCTTGGGCTTGGACGACCGGTGGAAGCGATTGTCGTTGATGAGTCGGGAACTCTGTATGTCGGAGGTCAGTTCTCCACCGCGGGTGGCATAACCGTTAATAATATCGCTAAATGGGACGGAGAAACATGGTCACCCCTCGGAGCGGGTATGAATCATACGGTTAACACGCTTGCGATGGACGGTTCTGGAAATCTCTATGCCGGCGGGTACTTCACCATCGCCGGGGGAGCCAATGCCAATTTTATTGCCAAATGGGATGGCATGTCTTGGACAGCATTGGGACAAGGCGTTGATTTTGCGGTGGAATCCATAACGTTTGATTCCTCCGGAAATCTTTATTGCGGGGGGCGATTTACCACTGCCGGCGAGACAATCGCCAACTATATCGCCAAATGGGATGGCGAAAGATGGTCTTCACTGGAAAGCGGGATGTCCGGCGGCAGTCCGCCAGTCTTGGCGCTGGCTATAGATAGCCGGGAAAATCTCTATGCCGGAGGCTACTTTACCATGGCGGCAACTATCAGTGTACGCGGGATCGGCATGTGGGAATGTGTGCGGAGTGAGGGAGAAGGTGTTGAAGAAGGCATTTTTGAAGGAGAAGGCGCGGTGGAAGGTGAGGGCCAACTTGAAGGTGAGGGTTCTATTGAAGGGGAAGGGGAAGGTCAGGCCGAAGGCATGACTGAAGGTGGAAGTGAAGGCGCCGTGGAAGAAGAAGGCGGCATGGATGGTGAACCAGAGGGATCGGATGAAGAGGGCGAAGAAGTTGAACCATTGGTTATTATTCAACAGCCGCGGGGGGCCTCCTTGTACGCGGGCATGTCATGGGTGGCCTCCATTCTGGTTGAAGGGGGTGTGGGAACAATCGGGTATGACTGGAAGAAGAACGGCGTTTCATTGGGGTGGCCGAATGCGATGGTGCATTTGGCGGGGCCGCTGACCGAAGAAGATGCGGGTGCATATCGTTGCACGGTTACCGATGATATAACCAAGTTAGAATCAGAAGTGGCGAATCTGGCCGTGTATTCTGTCCCGCTGTCGGGGCAACACGATGTGGATCAAAACGGAAACTGGACTATCAGTCTTTCGGAACTCCTGCGCGTCGTTCAGTTTTTTAACAGCAATGGATTCTATTGTAACGCAGCATCTGAGGATGGCTATGCTCCAGGTCCCGGTGATCAGACGTGTAGCGCCTATGACGCGGACTACAGTCCTCAAGATTGGCATATAACATTGTCGGAAGTGTTGCGCATCATCCAGTTTTTCAATTCCATCTGTTATCATGTACAGGCAGGGACGGAAGACGGTTATGCCCCGGGCGCCGGCAAATAGACAGATCCCTTTTGCTGGGCGGCCTTCATCCTGAAGCTCTGCGGCTATGTCTGGCGGGGGGTAAAGATTCCGATTCATGCGACGCCGGGCAATCATGAGTCTGATCGGGAGAAGCGTACTTTGCTCCGGACTACGTTCCCGCAAGATTTTAACATTGGGGGGAAGGCTCAGATTATTACAGTTTTATGCACAAGGGGGTTCGTTTCATCAGCATGTGCGATGTGGGGAAAGGCGGTGCGCATGCGGGGCAGTTTTGCTTAGAAATGGGAATAACACTGGTGAACTATGGCGAGGAGAAGAAAGAGGTTTGGGGCTGAGTTCGATTATCGGAGTAAAAGTCTGAGAAACGGAGTGTGTGTGGTGTGCGGGGCTGGAATCATCAGGGATGGTGTAAATTCCCAAGTGCTTCATACAGAACGAGTTAAGGGGTTTATGCATACTTTTGCATTTTGGCACGTTTGTTGCAGAAATTAGTGAAAGAAAGTTTTGATTGAAGGTGTTTGCCTTGGATTGATAAGGAGAATGCCCATGACGTAAATGGGAAACGAAGCGAGGATGGCGCTCTGTTCGCGGAGTCCGTGTTTAATGTTCAGCAGTTTGACTTGACCTCTGAAAAGGCGGATGCTACTCTATGTTTCTGTAAAAAATTGGAGACAAAGGGTGGAGGGAGGAAGGGCCGTGGAGTACGGTCGAGTGGACGTGATGCTGGGAAAGAAGGCGGATTGCCGTTAGTGGAAGTTTCTTTGGGCGCGAAATGAAATACCTCGCCTTTGTCTTGTGCCAAGCAAGGAAGAGTATTGCGGCAGGGATATGGTATTACCGGTCACAAGAATCCAGCGTATGGATAGCAAGGAAACTGGGAACAACGAGAGGCGATAGAAGCTATGCCGTCAGAAAAGAAAGAAATGATCACGGCCAAAAAGCTGAGACTCGACAAATTACTCGGTATGGGTTCATTTGGGCAGACCTTCAAAGCGACAGTACTTGATAAAAAATTATCTAAGAAATGGGGCGAAGTGGTTGCCTTTAAAATACCACTTCCAGGAGAAGAGGCCAGGGACTCGTTAATCGATGATCTTGTGAATATGGCTCGTATCCAGGGTGTGCTGAACTGCTTGCCTGTATCTGAGTCTGAGAATCTGGTGCGTTTCCACGGGTGGGATAAATCCGAGGATGGTTATGGCATCATATGCGAGTATGTCGACGGACGTGATCTCCAGAAATGGATTGACGGAAGGCAATCCAACCGTCTGTTCACGTTTGTGGAGACCATAGAAATTGTGTTGCGGGTGTGCGCCGCCTTGAAAGTGCTTCATAAAGCGCACATTTACCATAGGGATGTTAAGCCCAGCAATATAATTGTTGTAAAACGAGACAATGGTTTCTCAGTCAAGCTTACAGATTTTGGCCTGAGTACAATCGTTGACCGGGGCAACGAATACATGTCCAATTCAAAGGCGGGCGCCATTGCTTATCAACCTCCTGAAATAATGGCAAATCAAAAAAACGCAATATCCCCGCGTTATGATCTGTATTCTCTAGGGCTTGTTCTTTATCAGATGAGCACAGGCGCCCTGCCGTATACCCGTCTTGACGGACCTTCCATATTGAAAGAGTCGCAGGACTTGGACAAGCCGTTCCGTCATCCTCATGAAATTGCGCTGGAAGTTCCAGAGCGGCTGGCGCAGGTTATTGTGAAGGCGATAGACAAGGATCCTGAGAAGCGGTATCAGACTGCGGAGGAAATGGAGCACGACCTCTTAGAAGCGAAGCAGGATCTTGATCGCGTAATATCATCACAGTCTGCGTCGGTATCTTTGCCAAGGGTAAGGAAACGCATTGAAAAGCTTCGGGAGAAGTGTGATCAGTATAAAGCGGGCAGTCTTTCTGATGCGCAGGAGAAGGAAATAGAACAAAAAATACAGCAGCTTGTGGAGGAGTACCCTGATCAACCGGAGGTATATATTTTTCAAGGGACTTTTTATCAGAAATGGATGTGGGATACGGCCCGGTCCCTTGCGGCCTATCTTCAGGGGCTTGAGCAATGTCCGAATGACAGCCAGTTACTATATTGTGCGGGCCGAGCTTTATATACGCAACAGAACGCCACGGATAAGCAGAAATTCGACGGTGTTCAATTTCTGAAGCAGGCTCTCCAGAATGGCTTGTCGAATCCGATGCAAGTCAAGACGGCAACGAATCTGGTACGAGCGCATAGGGCAGACGATTATGAGGATTGACGCGGTGGGAAAATCGATCTGCGGGGCGAAGCGCCGCACAAACCAGGACGCCTACGTAATTGTTGAGCGTCTGGGTCTGTATGGCGTTGCGGATTCCGTGGGTGACGGGCGTTCAACGCAGACACCGGCCAGCAGGGCACTTTATTTCCTGGAAAGCTATTTATCCAAGCATATTGCAGGGAGGGCGGCGTTAGATAAGATGGTGAAGGCCAGCATCGAGCATGTTAATGCGGCATTGATCCGGGAGAATACGAAGCACCCGAGACAAAAAGGGGTTACGACCTTAACGTATTGTCTGGCTTCGGAGGATGGGTGTGTGATCGGACATGTGGGGGACAGTGCGGCGTGGCATATCCGAGGGGAGGAGATTACTCGTATCACGACAGAGGATACGCTGGCAGGCCTTTTGGCGGAAAACCGCATCATCGGGAGGGAAGAAGTAAAAACTCATCCTGGGAGAAATTATTTGATCAATTCCCTGGGAGATACGAAGGACATTCATGTGGGCGTGCGGAGGCTGACCGTGAGAAGCGGCGATTATGTGGTACTGGCCACCGACGGTGTTGCCCGGTCTTTAGCTCCAGGCGCCATTGTACGGGAAGTGCGGGATCCGCGGCGCCGGTTAAGTACGTGCGCCTCGCGTTTGATAGGAGCTTCGCTTTGTGCGGGTGCAGGCGATGATCTCACCGCGGTGGTGATTCGGTTTCGAGGCTAGACGATGTTGTATACACGTGGATACGAAGAATGTTTGTGCGAGGCCAAGGATGAACAAGGCACTGTAACGTCTGCAAAGGCGTGTGGATAGAGAGCATTTGCTTGAGGAAAATGGAAACGCATGCACTTGGTGCAGGGCGCCAGGGCGGGAAACAGCGGTATGATGAAAAAACTTGTTAACTGGTGGCATACGAGAAACGGCCGCAGCCTTAGTGGTTTGGTGGATTCGGCTTGCAAAGCGCTGGAGGGGGAAAATGCGGAGGCTGCGACCGGGCGTCTGGAAATGGTATTAGAGCATGCGGCGGCTTTGGATAAGGCCGCGAGAGGGGCGCGTTCCCTGGACCAGCATATTGGAAGGGGTTTTGCACTCCTTGGCCGCTATCGGGCAAGGACTCAGGCACGCGCGGAAGGAATGCGTCTTTTTGAAAAGGCCGAGTTATATTCTCCGTTGCAGGCGGATGATACGCTGTTTTACGCGGAGTTGATGGCGATGGAGCGGCGGAAGGATAAGAAGGCATGGTCGATATACAGGCAGGTATGCGGACGCCGTGATATTTCGCCGTCGATAGTCTCGTTCCTGGCGAGTGAAAGTGAAATCAGCCCGCTTACGCCCGCAAAGGCCATGGGGGAGAAAGCGGGCCGGTGCAAACAGTTGTTTGACTCAGGGGCGCGGTGGCCCTGGGTGCTGCTTTCGCTGGCTTATTTCGATCGGATGGGTGGAGCGCCTGCGGCGTCGGTGCGCCGTTTTGCAGAAGCGCTGGAGACGAAGCGCGGGTCAGATCAACGGTTGAAATTTATTGAAGGAACTCTTCTTTCATTGTCGGGGAATGTGGAGAAGGCCACGCAAGTGTTTGCGGGTGCTCTGCGCAAAGAATCAGAAGCAAGCTGGGTGGATTTGTATTATGCGGGGATACACGCCGTGCGGGTGGGAGATAATAAGGAAGGACACCGGCTTTTGAATCTGTCTCAGGATCGGCTGGGCAAACGGGCGGCTTGTTTTGAGCTTCAATTCGGCCATATTGCGTTTTTGGAGGCGCGTTTTGCGGAGGCGATGGAGCGTTATACGGAGGCGAATCAATTGGATGGGGGCGATTGGCGGCCGGTCTATTGGGCGGGGCGGGTCTATCTGTGCAAGGGCAAGTATGATCAGGCGTTGAATTCATTTAAGAAGAGTCTTGCGATTGATTCAAATGACTGTAACCGGTTTGGGGCGGGGGTAATGCATGAACTTATGGGTCAGTACGATCAAGCGGCGGTGATGTATGGTGGCTGTAAGGAGGGAGCCGTACGTGACCGGGCATTTCTTCGCAAGGCGCTGTGTCTGGCGAAAACGGGACATCATAATGAATCCGTGGATATTCTGAATCGGCTTTTGGGAAGCAACTTGGGCGATCCTGCGCGATATTATCTTGGCATTATCCAATCAATACGCGGGGATTATGAAGAGGCGCAGGTGGTCTGGGAAGGCATCAGGTCGGAACCGTGGAAGACGTATGTGCCCCGATGGCGGACGATATCGCGCCGGCTTCAGGGCGATGCGTTATTGGAGGAATGCAAGTGGGAAGAAGCCATCGGCTTCTGGTCAACGCTGATGAATGAGTTGCCGGCGGCGGAGAAATCGGTTGGATCGATGAATCTGGCGGAAGCGGAATTCCGGCGGGTGGCGGGTATTGATCCCCGGGGGGGCGGGCAAAAGAGGAGGATGGAAATGCTAACGGGCATTCTTTCCCAGCAGCCTTCGAGCAGGAGAGATTTTTATGCCCTTGTGCTTGCAGCGGCGCAGGGGGAAGCCGCTGCGGTAGAGGAAAGTGTCTTTTCAGATTCTCAATATGGGCCTCGTGCGCGATTCCATCGTGCTGTCTGTCAGGCGAGATCGGGGCAGATGGTTGAAACCGATCTTATGGAAGTTTCCCGTGATGATTCTTTCTACCGGCAGGCGGTTGGATTTGTCCGTGCCAGGAATGCCATGGCAAAGCGCGATATTTCCGAAGTGTTGAAACATGTTGTGGCGCTGAATGATGGTGGAAGCGGAGAAGGGGAAAATCCATGAGCGGCAAAAAGACATCCTTGCCTAAAAATATGTTAAGAGAAAATAACGGTTCTCATTATGGTTCCATAGCGTGGGGCCTGATGGGTTTGTTGAAGGAATCGGAGTCTCCGGAGGCGCACGTTCGCGCCATCAAGCAGGCAATTATGGCGGGAGACATCCCTTTGCAGGATCGTCAGCGCGCCGGTTTTTCGGTATTGCTTGATTGTTTTGAGGGGTTAGTCCCGGATGATTCTGGTATTCTCGCTCTTGCCAAGGCTTCCTCTTCGGAAGAGGGGGACGCGTTTACGGAAGTGCTGGTGTCTCTTCTCAAGTGGCGTGTGGATCGGCTTATGGCCTCTCGTCAGCCGGATCAGGCGCTTCGTCTTATCACAGAGGTGAGAGCGGCAGTCAATGATCGGATACCGGATTTCCACGTGATGGAATCCCGGATACGGGACACGATGGGCGGGGATGTTCTGTTGCTCCGGGATCGGAAATTGGCTGCGGCGTATCTGTTGAAACGATATCGCACGAATTCGAATGACTGGGCAGCCATCCACGGGCTGGCGGTTCTTTACTGGAATTGGGCGTGCAGCGAGGAATTAAGGCCGCTACTTGCGTTTGAATCCATTGCCTCTCTTGATCGAAAAGAGACATTGATGGTTCTGTGTCCCAAATGCCGCCTTGTGCTGATGGTGGATGGGAAGAATATTGACAAGCGGGTGATTTGCTCGCAGTGCAAGCATGAATTTGCGCTTCAAGACAAGGGGACGTATTTGCCAGAAGGCATTGTATTGCATGATCATGAGGGGTGCCTTTGTATTCGTTGTTCTGCGTGCGGTCATATTCTTCGTGCGCTTTGGAGCGGGGATCCGAATGAGTATTGGAAATGCAAATGCGGGAAGGATCTTCGTTTTTCCGAATATATCGATCGTGATGTTTTGTGGGAACGTGCGGCGGGATGCTGGGCGTATTTGCTGGGAGCCGGATGGCCAAAGTTTTCCTCGTGGATGGCATCGCGCCGGATGGCCGAATGCGGGATGTCGCTCAATGATGATCAGATCACCCAGGTAGCGGGGTCGTTGCGGGAGCGCATGACGAAGGGTTTTCGAGAACTGACGGCGAGGTGCGAGGAAAGAGGGGATCAGGAAAGCGTGGCGCGCATCCGCGCGTTGGAAGCCCGGATACTGCTGGAGCAGCGTTTTGCCAAACTCCTGGAAAAGGAGATTATCCCTTATGTCCGGGCGCGTACCGACCAATATGCTAAGGAAATGAAAAGGATAGCGGAGACTTTACCGATTGGGGGTCCGACCATTCTGCGGTTGTTGGAAAAGGAGGGGGTGTTCAAGACGCTGCTGGACAGGATAGATCAGCATCCTCCGCAGGAGGAAGAGGCGCCGGATGAAGATCCCATTCTGAGGCTTTTGCTGGAGGGGCTTGGCAGACAGCACAGCGAGTTGCGTCAATTGTTGCAGCCGCGGTCGCGATTCCGATTGACCCGGCAACATAATGCGATTATGGCGAACGCGGAGGAGATGCTTATCTATCTGACGCCGATTGGGCCGATGATGCTGTTAGCGAAGCAGGGCACGCCGGAGGAGGTTCATTTTCTCCAGCAAGTGCTTCCGTCGGGATGGCGGGATTCGGCGCTGGTGAACTATGTCTTTGGGATGGCGCATCGGCGTGCGGGGGATGTATTGGCGGGGCAGGGGATGGCGCACATGAAGGAGGCGGTGGTGCAATGGCGCAAGGCGCTTGAATACTGGCGTCCGAACCAGCAGATTGCCGGCAACACCCTTTTATCGCCCTTGTTGATGCGGCGCTTGCCGTCCATGATGTCCTCCATGCGGGAGACGCTTCGGACCGAGGTGTCCAAGCTGGTGTTGTCAACGTATCAGCCCATACAGGAAAGGGTGCATCATATCATTAATGACGCGGCAACCAAACACCAATGCAACCCGGCGCATCTAAGCATTCTGGATGAATCGGTGGAGGGCCTTGGCAGTGTTGTGAAGCTGTATGAGGAACAGTCTTGGGATAACCGGGATCTTCGGGGAAACTATGCGGATGCGCTGCATAATCGCGCCACATTGCATTTTGTGTTTTTCCGGGAGGATGTGGAGCGGGGCGGGGGTCCCGTGCGGCGTTGTCCCTGTTTGGGGCGCGGCCGGACCGGGCTTTGGGCGTGTCTTGGCCTGGCGCGCGGCGATCTTTCAGAGGCAATAAGGATTTATCCAGACAACACGGAAAGATGGCAGCAGGAGTTGTCGGTAGTGCTGAGGACGCATGCTGACTACTTGTATAAGAAGGCCTGTGATGAAACGGATCATGAAAGGGCCGTTACGATATTTCTGGAGGTAAAAACTGATCTGTTGAATGCGTCGGAACTGGTTCCCCCGGAGGAACGGCAGCACATCCGCGATAACGCGGCGATTGTATGTCACCGGGCGAGTGACGTTCTGTTTCTAAGGATGCATAACGGCGCGCGCGCTATTGAGTTAAAAAATGAAGCCATTCAATTGCATTCGGGAGCTGATTTTCGTGAACAGCGGAGACATGAAATCCAGATTATTCAGATGCAGGGACGCCATGTGCCCCCTGGCGGCGGCCCAGGCGGCCAGCAGATACAGGCGCGCGGGCGCCAGGTGCCTGTGGATGAGGATGACATAATGCGTATGTTAGAGGAGATTATGCGCAGGAATCGCGGAAGATGAGCCATGGCGATTAAATGGAATGTTAAAAGCATCAAGGGCGATGAAGGTGAAATTTCACATGCGTTTGTACAAGGGCGTTTACTTGAGGAAGGAAGACGCCGGCCATGTTAGTTAAAGATCCACTTTGCCCGTGGCAAACGGGATACGAAGCATTCGGACTTTCAACGGATGCCGGTCATGAACAAATCATGGAAGCCTTTCGTAAGCGCATGCGGGATATTGGTCCGACGCGCGCAGCACAGATCCGCCGGCAACTGTGTGTTCCTTCCTTGCGCATTGTAGAAGATATATTGTGTTATGTTGACGATGAAGCAGCAGGAGACATCGAATTTTCAGGGGAACACCGAAAGGCCGTGATCGATCAGCTTGTCCACCGATTGGAAACGGAGCCGTTTTCATGGCTGGAGTATCATACTGCGGCAGTTCTTTCATTGTGGTGGAGTTGCAATGGCGTGAAAGAACACGGTGAAGAGCTAGATCAGGCTGCATGGAATCTGACGGTGGCGCTTTGGCCACTACTTCTCTCCAGTAAAGAATTCTGGTCTTTCTGGACTGCCCGCCGGGGCGTGGTGTATGCAGGGGGGGACAGCGAATTTCAGTGGGAAAAGGTATTCGCAGAGGTTCAAGGCCGTTTTGAACGGGTGTGCATGGAGCATGCAGCATGTTTGCCGCCGCATGTTCAGATAGGTCTCAAATCTCTTCTGTGTTTTGAATTTTATGCGATTAAAGGGCTTTCAGAAATCGTGGTTCCATTTCTCCTGCGGGAATTGGCAAAAAGCACGCCGATTAACATAGCGGAAGTGGCGCCGGGGCTGGCGATTGTACGAAAAAACAACAACAGGATACTGGATTTGGCAACAGCCATTCATCATGCCCGGCCTCAAAAAGGGAAAATAATATCGCAACGACGGTGGGAGGGAGCCTGTGATCATCTGTTACGAGTATATGTAGGGGCCGACGGGACGGTGCGGACAATTGCGGCGCTGGTATGCGGCAATTGTCCGCAAACCGCGATAGAACACGCGAAAGTGCTCTTTATGAAGCCGGGGTGCGAAGATGCCTTTAAGGACAAAATTCGTTACCTTGTCGCAATGGCCAATCTCGAGGTGGCCCGGACGGCCAGATGCGCGGGAGCGAACAGGATTAATGACCTGATTGAATCCCTGGAGAATGCGTTGTCTCTTTTTTCGATGGTGTTGCAGGTCAAGAAAAACAGCCAGGATATAATCGATGGGCTTTTTTCGGAGGAGATTTCCCGAAAGATCGAGTGGGCGGCAAGTCTGTTGTCACATTCGACAATTGAGGCGGCGATCGAATTTACCGGGAAGCTGGAAAACGATGTGAAAGGGTGTACGCGCGCTATTGTTATGCTTGAACGCGCCTATCATGTATTAAAGTCAGAAGGGCAGGATCGGCATGCGGAGGAGGTGGCCAAGAACATCGCCATGCATTGCAAGCAGCGCTCAATGCTGTTTTTCAAACAGGGTGAGATGATCCGCGCCAAGCAGGACCTTGACCAGGCAATAAGCTACGATCCGGAAATTACACAAAACGCCATGTATTGAGGAAGAACCAGGAGAACATTTGTTCATGATAAAAGATCCGTTGGCAAAAGAAGACTCATACGACAGTTTCGTGGCGGCAGCGCAGCGCCGGGGGGCAACGCTCAATCTGTCGCGGATGAAGACGGCGGATTTCCGCCGGTATTTTTCGGAAGTGCGCCAGAAGTGTGGCACGGCCGCGGCCGCGGAGATGTTGCAGGAAGTGACCAGGCCGGATCGGCGCATGGCGATGGATATCTGGTCGTATCATTGCGTGGAGGAACAGGTAGACGCGCCAGGGGGAGCGGAGCAGGAGAATATTCTTAGTGTGACGCGCCAGGCGCTCGAACGTTGTTCTGCGGCAGCATTGAATCAATTTCCGGTTCTGACGGATATAGACAAGGCGGATTGGTCGGAGGATTTTTTGCCGTTTGTGGTTGTTCCGGGAGGGCGTAATGCGCTACGGCCCGATTTCAGTGAAATGGATCCCCAGGATGAACTTCCGGCGCCGGAACCCGGGTTTTAAGGAGTTATATAGATATGGATAAGCTATTCAATCTGGACATGAAAGACATCGCGTTGCCGAAAGGTCCGGTGATGGAGGAAAGCGGTCAAGAAATACCCGGAGAGATCCGGGTGGATGAGCGGCCATTTCTCCTGCCTGCCGGGATACCTGGGCGGTCGCAAGGGATAATGGAATCGGTGGCCATGAGCCTCGCCAAAGCAGAGGCCAAAACCAACGGACTGGAACAACAATTGGCGAAGGCGCAGGATGCGAGAGCGGATATTCTGTTGTCCGCCACAGAGATATTGGATGTGTTTGAGCATGTGCTGGCAGGATTTAGCCCAGTCTCTCCGACAAAATCCCAAAAGGGCGGGGGTGCAAAACAAAAGAAGAACGTGAAGGCGGCGGGAGGCGAACCAATTTCCGAAAAAGGGCTGGCGCTATTAATGGTTATTACGACGAAGATAAAAACGGAGTTGTTGGAGAAAGCGGGGGTAACCGAAAAGCCGATAAGGGTGGGTGACAAGGTAGATCCTGAAAGAGACAACGTCCTGGAAACCGTCCAGAAGAAAGGGCAGGCCGATGGCACGATTGCTCACGTCGTTAAGAAGGCGTATTTCGACGCTCCATCAGGCCGGTACTTGAGAAAATCGGTGGTAAAGGCGGTAAGAAATGTTAACACAAAAAAATGAAATCTTGTTTTTTTCGTTCCGTGGACGATAAGGCCTCCATGACGAACTTACAAGGAGAATGGCAATGAGTGATCGGCACGGAATCGATCTAGGCACGACAAATTCGGTAATGGCCATGTATAAGAGTGGATTAAAGTTTCACAGGAACAAGCAGGGTGAATATCTGACGCCTTCGTGGGTCACCTGGCGAAAAGACAGTCAATCATGGATTGTGGGGGAACCTGCTCATTCGATTAGCGTGCTGTCGCCGGAGTGCAGCGTATTCTCGGCCAAGCGTCTGATGGGGCGCAACTTTTCTGATCCCAATGTTCAGGAAGCCATACAGTTGCTTCCGTACAAGGTCAAACAGGCGGCGGAGGGTGGAAAAGGGGTTTTAATCGAGGTTGATGACAAGGATTACGAGCCTCAGGATATCGGGGCGCTGGTGTTGGGCAAGATGAAGGAAGATTTGGAATTTCTAAATCCCAACATGAAGATGGAACATGTTGTTATTACGGTTCCGGCCTATTTCAACCAGTCTCAACACATTGCGACGATGGAGGCGGGCATTCGCGCGGGGTTGACGGTGCTGGCGCTGCTTCCGGAACCCTCCGCGGCCGCGCTGGCGTATGGCATTGACCCGGATAAACATGACGGACGAACGATACTTGTGTATGATTTAGGCGGAGGGACGTTTGATGTAACAATCATCATGGTAGACGAAGATGGAAACTTCATAACCTTGGGGCTTTCGGGGGACATGTGGCTTGGGGGCAATGATTTTGATCAGTGTCTTATCAGCTTCATTGTGGATCACATAAAAAAGACGCACAAGAAAGACCCCTCCACGCAAGCATCTTGGATGATGGAGATTACCAAGTGGGCAGAACGCACGAAGACGCGCCTTTCGGACATGGAAGAAGTGGATATCCAGGAAGTGCTTGTTGACCGGGAGTCGGGCAATTTATTGGTTGAAATGAAGTTTG
>Ga0209311_1001658_pt1 | contig 17363 bp, 20 predicted proteins | sample AD_UKC045_MetaG_FD_184417 | JGI IMG/M metagenome (GOLD analysis project Ga0209311, IMG submission 184417) | Active sludge microbial communities of municipal wastewater-treating anaerobic digesters from USA - AD_UKC045_MetaG (SPAdes) (version 2) | ecosystem: Engineered > Bioreactor > Anaerobic >... | reverse complement strand
ATATAATAATTTAAATTTAAAATAATATATAAATTATTTATTTATTTAAATAAATTGGTATACGGCCGTTTTAGGCCAATTACCATATATTTATTATATAAATATAATTTTGTTTTTGGTTTATTATTGATTCCCTACAGGAATAAATATTAGGCAAAAAACGATTATTTCACTTTAGAGACATGGATATGTGTTAATTTATAAAAACTAAATTATAATATGGAGATTTTGTATTTTCCTCATTAAAGAGGTTTAATGTATGATTTTTATGAAATTAATATAAATTATAAGGTGATTGATAAAAGCTTTACTATCATCACGCCATGAGCTTCTATTATATATTATAATTATAATTTTAATGTATTATATTTATATAAAAATTCTATTTACATTTTATATTTAATTTATTATATTTAGCTGTATCAAAACGATACACTGTATAGAAAACTATACAATTTAATTATTTTTTAAATTTCTATTTACATTCTCTAAAAATTATATTATATTTGTATTATAAATTTTGAAATATTGATTGTGTATCATTTTGATACAGTTAACTGTATAGAAAACTATACAGTAGAATTTTTAAAAAATTCTATTTACATCATAACTAAAATGTATTATATTTGTATTATAAATTTTAAAGAGATTATTTAATGAGTAAATATAAAATAATTACAAAAGCGAATGTTACAAAATTTTCAAAAGAAAAGAAGAATTTATTTATTTCAATTGAAAAAAATTTAGTTCCGTATTCTGAATTATTAAATCAATTAAATAATATATTTAGTGATTATGAAATTAAATTAATGGATGATAAAACAATTTATTTAAAACATCCTAAAAAAGAATCAATAACAATTTATATTATTAATAAATAAACATGCCCTCGTCAAGGTGACAATTAGGTCTCCAAAACCTAATTTGAAAGTTCGATTCTTTCAGGGTATGCAAATAATGCCTCGGTAACTTAAATGGATAAAGTAACAATCTTCTAAATTGTATGATGAGAGTTCAAATCTCTCCCGTGGCTCAAAGAATTAAAAAATGCTCGTGTAATTTAATTGGTTAAAATAATGGTCTTATACACCATTCTTTCAGGTTCAAGTCCTGACGCGAGTACAAAATAATGCTCCTGTAGTTTAATTGGATAAAACATTAGGCTACGAACCTAAAGAATAGAGTTCGAATCTCTACGGGAGTTCTTAATAACAAATTAAAAATATAATTATGAATAAACAATTTTATAAAACTGATTTTTACGAAGGTGTGCAATTTACAAAAAATACTGTAAATGAAGCAGCTAATTTTATAGGTCCATACGGATATAAAATTTTTAAAGATGAAAATGATAATTATTTTTTTAATGGGATGATTGTTAAAATTAATGAAGGAGATTATTTTTTAAAAAATAATTATAATAATATAATTTTAATATCAGAAGAATTATTAACAAAAAAATATACGGAAATAGTCGAGTCGTCCAATGGTTAGGACAGTGGTCTTTGACGCCACTAATATAGGTTCGAATCCTATCTCGACTGCTAAAAATAACAAGGACTAATTATAATGCAAAAATTAAATGCTCGTTCAAAGAAAGCTGAAAAAATTGATTTAAGTAATAAAGCTCCACAAGATTTAACATGTGAATGCGGCACGGTTGTTTTTAATTGTTCATCTGATGCAGTTGCTGTTAAATGTTGGAAATGTACTACTAAAATGACATTAGATAATGATATTAATTTAATTGATAAATTTTATACTAAGAAAGAAAAAGAAGAAGGTACGACAGAGAAAAAGGTTAGAAAACCAAGAAAGAAAAAAGAAAAATTAGAAGTTAATTTAAATAATGTTAATGACATATTAAAAAAATCAAAAGAGAAAAAAGCAGAAAAGAAAAAAGTTAAAAAAGAAGGAATTAAATTAAAAGTTAAAAAGACAAAAACTAAAAGAAAAATTAAAAAATAAATTGGGGATGAAATTGGCCTCGACGATGTTAGGTGTTTTTTGAAATGCATGCCGTGAACTGTAGTCACGTTAAAGAACAGAAAACTTGAACTGACGAAGCATACGCTTTAGCTGCGTAATTATTGCAGCCGATTATTAATTAATGTATATTAATATTAATAGTCGTCGTTTAAATATACTATATTAAATAATAGCTTATGATTATTTAATGAAATTTAAATAAGCTAATTAAATAATAATTTTGTTTATTAATTTTATTTAATGAAACTTAAAAATAAACTATGCATGTAGATTTTTAATTAATATTAATGTCACACCTGGGTTCGACTCCCAGCATCTCCACGAGATTAAAAATGAAAGATTATAAATTATTAAAAATGATTTTAAAAAGTGTAGAAGATTCTTTGGATATTGAAAAATCAAATGTTAAAAAAATATCTAAAGAATTAAAAGATAAAGTTAAAAAGTTTTGTAAATTAAAATAAAGGTTATTTTATGCAATTTGAAGATTTAATTGATTCATTATTAAATGAATCGAAAACTAATAATAAATTATTAATATTAAAATCGGTTTCATCTGATAAAATTAAAACTTTATTATATTATACTTATAATCCGGATTTTCAATTTGGTATTAAGAAAAATGTAGTACCATCATCGTATGGCACATATAATATTTTAGATATGTATAAACCTATTATAGATTTATTAAACGCATTAGTTAATAAAAATTTAACAGGCAAAATAGCAATAAATACTGTAAGTTCACATATGTCCATGTTAAATGAAAAATCTGCAAAGTTATTAATGATGATTCTTAAAAAAGATTTAAAATGTGGAATTAATATTAAAGCATTACAAAAATCATATGGAGAATCATTTATTGATAAATTTAAAATTCAATTAGCAAATACATATAATCCAGATAAAACATACGATGTTAAATTTTGGTATGGAAGTCCTAAGTTAGATGGTTTACGTTGTTTATATAAACACGCTGATAAAAAATTATATACACGCAATGGACATGAAATAATAGGGTTTAATGAAATTTTAATTGAGTGTATAGATTATTGTAATAGGTTTAATTTAGATTATGTAGACGGAGAATTATATAGCGATGATATACCGTTTCAAACGATACAAGGAATTGTTACACGCACTAAAAATATTTCAGTTGATATTAGTTTAATTAATTTAAGAGTATTTGCAGTAATATCAAAAGATATTAAAAATACTGAAGAAATGATTAATATGTTACATAATATAACGAGTACTCCATATTATCATATAATTGAAGTACCATATAAGATTATAACTAATTTTTATACAGAGATATCTAAATCATGTTTAGAATATATGAAACGTGGTTATGAAGGAGTAATGTTAAGACATCCTAATATGAATTATGATTGGAAAAGAAGTAATGCATTATTAAAATATAAAATGTTTTTAGAATCCGATTTTACAATAACACAATTTAATTTAGGTACTCCTGGAACAAAGTATGAAAATTGTTTAGGTACTATTTCTATAAAAGGAACATACGATAATAAATTAATTGAAGCTGAAGTTGGTTCAGGATTTTCAGATTCTGAACGTTTATCATTATGGGATGATAGAGATAAATTAATTGGCAAATTGATAGAAGTTAAATTTCAAAACATAACAGACTTACCAAATGAAAATCAAATATATTCATTAAGATTTCCCGTTTTTAAAAAATTAAAATTAGATAGATAGAATTTCTATTTACATTTTAATTTAATTTAATTATATTTGTTTTTATAAATAATTCGAGTTACTGTATGAGATATGGATATGCATGTATTAATAAAACACTTAGAAGTAAAAATATTTTTACAAGTCGGACTTGTAAGTTAGCTAAATTTAGTAATTCAGATGGAGAAAAACATGTTTTAAATTTAGCATTACAAAATGTTAAAGATTTAAATACAATATTAGATTGGAATATACAAAATAATTTTAATTTCTTTAGAATAAGTTCTTCAATTTTACCATGGTATAAACTCGTACAAAAATATTATAAAAATATTGATGAATTAGTAATCCCAATTTTAGAACAATTAAAATTGGCAGGTGAAAAAATTATTAATAATAATATTAGAGTTTCATTTCACGCTGACCCTTATATTAGATTAGCAAGCAAAAATCCTAATGTTGTAAGTACATCAATTGAAAATTTAGAAATGTTAGGATGGATATTTGATGTGATGGGTTTAGATAGAAGTAAATTTTATAAAATTAATTTACATGTAGGTCTAAAATATAATCCATATGATGCTACTTTATTTATTAAACATTTTAAATATTTAAGTAATTCAGTTACTTCACGATTAACATTAGAAAACGATGATAGTATTAATATGTGGAATGTAAGTAAATTATATAATGATATATGTAGCAAGATTAATGTACCAATTGTGTATGACCATTTTCATAATACATTAGCTCCAGATACATTATATTCTACATTTAGCGATATATATAATAATTATATTATTCCAACATGGAATAACATTACACCCGTAATACATTATTCAAGTTCTAAAAAAATATGGGAAAATAATTTTTTCAAAAGAACGGCTCATGCAGATGGGATATGGGATTTTGATTATAATTTTTGGAAAGAGTTTAATGTTGATGTAATGTTTGAGTCTAAAGATAAAGAATTAAGTATTTTACGATTAAAAACAAACGGAGTATTACAATGATTAAATATGTTAAACAATATGTAAATTATATAATTTATATTTATACGATTATAATAACAGTTATATTTTTTATGAAAGATATTAAAAAACCCATGATTAAATATTATGATTATAAAGAAGTTTCAACTTCAATTGATGAGAGAATGAGATTACACATTCTTTCTTTAAATGAAAATGTTGTTTATATTTTAGAAGATTCTGTATCATATGGAATTAATGCACAACTATCTACATTAATGTTAAATAAAATTAAAGGTATAAATTGAAATTAATTAAAAACACTATATTATCCGCATTAATGTTAGTTAATACAAATAACAATATTAATACGTCTGATGTAAAGGTGTTTGATAATGCTCATCATAATATTATTATTTATCATTCAGCAATTAAATGGGCATCATATTATGATATCCCGGTTAAATATATGTTTAATGTATTAAAGTATGAAACGGGTTATTCTTTTACTAACGGTAAATATAATCCATATAGAATTTCTTCAGCAGGCGCATTAGGACCTGCACAAGTAATGTTATCAACTGCGCGATATATTTATGATAATGATGAGATTACCAAAGATGATTTATTATATAATATAGATTTTAATATAATGACTAGTGCAAAATTAATAAATAAATTATATAAATTATATGATGATTGGGAATTAGTATTTGGGGCATATAATACAGGTCGACCTATAATTAATTCATATGCAAAATTAATAGTAAAATAAAATAAAGAGGTTATTATGTTAAGTGCAGAACAAATATCAGACAATTATAATAAATTGATAAAATTTATTAATGTAAATTTTAAAGATGATAGGTTACAAAAATTATTAAAAATATATGATGAAGATTTTTCTGAGAGATTATTGATGGCTCCCGCTAGTGCTAAAGTATATTTTCATAGCGCATTCCCTGGTGGTTATGTACATCATGTATTAAATGTAATTGAAAATTCAATTTTAGTTTCGAAGTTATGGGAAGAAAGAGGAGAGATAAATAATTTTACAACTGAAGAATTACTATTCACCGCGCTAAATCACGACCTTGGAAAACTTGGAACAATTGATGAAGCTTATTATTTAGAAACTACAAATAAATGGAAAATTGAACATGGAGAAATGTATGAATTTAATGTTAATATAAATCCATATATGGAAGTCGCCGATAGGTCAATTTATACTTTACAATCATATGGAATTAAATTAACTCCTTATGAATTTTTATCGATTAAATTACACGACGGTTTATACGCAGAAGCTAATAAAGATTATTATGTAACTTATTCTGAATATAAACAATTAAAAACTAATTTACCATATATTATACATCAAGCCGATTTAATGGCTGCGCGCATTGAAGCAACACAATATAAAAATTATAAACAAAATATAAAAAATAAATCTAAGATTCCTGACAGATATGCTAATTTAATTTCAGAAGTTTTTAATGGGGTGAAATAATGTTATATTTTATAATCATATTAATATTATTATTGTTAAATTTTATATATCTTTATTATAGATATTATTCATTAGCTAAAAAAATAGCAGAAACTTATTATAATACAATATTACATGTAACATTTATATATGAAAAGATGAAACAAATTGATAAAGATGGCGCTTTTGCTTCAACTGATTCTGTCGGATATGTTTTTAAATTATTAAAAGAATTAGTTGATTCATTTGATATATACACTAAAGTTATTAATTCGAAAGAGGATAAAAATGTCGCGTAAAAAGAAAGATACTAATTATTTTAATTCTGATACTGAAACTGGTATAATAGAATATTTAAATGAATCATCACCATATAAAAGGGAACTAATTTATAAAAATAAATTAAAATATTCATTTGAAAAATTAGCAGAATATATTATTAATACTTATAAATTTCCATACTTAAATGAGACGTTAAAAAATAAAAAAGTTGAAGTAGTATCTCATATTGTACAAAACTTATCGAAATTTAATCCAGAAAAAGGTAAAGCATTTTCATATTTTTCTAAAGCTGCTAAAATGTATTTAATATTAAAAAATACAAATGCATATAATGAATTAAAGACTCAATATCAATTAGAGTCAACTGATTCTGATGATGCGGATTCTGTAAATTTATTAGATACAATACCGGATACGTCAACGACTGAGGTTGAATTTGATACTTCGGATTTTATAAAAGAATTAATTCATTTTTTTGATAAAAATATTCCTCATATATTTGATAGAGATGTAGATAAAAAGATTGCTTATGCAATTATACAAATTATGAGTAACTATAAAAATATTGAAACATTTAATAAAAAAGCATTATATTTAATGTTAAAAGATATGGTAAATGTAAATGCTACTTCTATAACACGAATATTTAATAAAATGAAATCAATGTATCCTAATTTAATTAGAGAATATAATTTATCGGGTACATTAAAATATTATGATTATGATAATAGAAATGATTGGATAAGATAAATACTTTATTTTTTTAGAAATCCGTTATTTATATATAATTAAACCTCACTTATATAAATAGCGGATTTTTTATGATTAATTTTGATGACATAGTTTTATTTGATAATAAAACATTTTCTGATGTATTGAGGGATATATATTCGAATAGTGTTACTAAAAGTTCATCTATTGAAAGTGTAATAAATCAATTAAAAGGATTAGTTAAAAATTCAAATGACGCAATATTAATCATTCCTTTAATTAGAGATTATTTAGATACATCAGTAAAAAATGATGAGCAATTAATTAAAATGGCTGCGGTCATACAAAGATTTTTTTCTGGGGCATCCAAACCTACTACAAATTCCGACTCTACTTCATTGTTAACAGAACAAGAAAAAACTGAATTGTTAAAAATGGCAAATGACATATCAAGCACATCAATAGATAATGATTTAAAAAAATTAAATAGTTCATATGAAAAACTCAGCAAGTAATATTAATTCTTTAAATGGTCTATCAAATATAGTAAGTACTAATAACTTGGCTAGTGTATTATCACAATTAAATAAAACTGATGTTAACTATCAAATAATATTAGGTTCTGTAATTGATATTATAGATTCTAACAAACATTCATTATATACGGAAGAGTCGGATATAGGTAGATTATTAGTAACTATTTTAGATTCAAGAAGTGGGAGTCGTAGTTTATTAGTATCTCCAATATCATATGATATTAATTATCCATATAAAGGAGAATTAGTATTACTATTATACATATATGATTCATATTATTATATTGGCATATTAAATATAGATAATAATGTTACTAATAATTTAGTTTCAATAAATAATGAAAAAATAGTAAATAAAAATTATAATAAGAAAGTTGAAATTAGACCAGGTGATAAAGTTATATATGGTAGATTAATTAATCATATTAAGTTTTCTGATGATTCATCTATTTACATTTCATCGGGTGAAAGTGGTAAAATTAATATTCAACCAAATAGTGTTTTTAAAAATGAAACTGATGTATATAAATCAATCATATGGTTAAATGATAATGTAGATAAAAAATTTGTACCATGTACAGCTAATAAATCGAATTATTTAAAATCTACAAAATCTTATACATCACAAATTAATAATTCTATTTTAATTTCATCTGATAAAATTATATTAAATTCTAATATTAATGAAGTTTCTATATTTTCTAATAAAGGAATATATTTAAATTCAAATGGGTATTTTGGTTTAGACGTAGTTAAAGATGTTAATATTACTACTAATAGTAATGTAAATTTCCAATGTGAAGAATTTAAGACTACATCAAAAAAAGTAATGTTAGGAAGTTCAGCAACCGAGCCATTGGTATTAGGAAATAAATTAGTTGAAATTTTAAATGAATTATTAGATGCAATTATAAAAGAAACACATGGCACTGGTACGGGACCATCGACACCTCCAATTAACAATGGAGATTTTATTAAAATAAAAACAAAACTTAGAACAATATTAAGTAAGAGTAATACGACTATATGATAGAATGGCAACAATTTACAGATTATATTTTAAAAAATACAAAATTTGATTCTGAATTTATTTATGTTAATAATATGACTTATGCAATAAATAAATTCATTTTATCAAAATGCACTGATATATTTAATAATAAATTAATTTATAAAATTGATGTATTGGATATATTTAAAATTAATTTTTATAATTATGTACATTCAAGTAAAATCAAAAATGAAAATAAATTAATAGAAGGTATAACGTTTTCATTGCATATGGTTTTTAAAAATGTACAAATTAATTTTATTAATGCGCCAGGTGTCGGAATTAGTAATAGCATAACATATTATGGTGCTATTAATAAATTAAAATTAAATTCAATGATAACAAATATTGAATATGCTAACATACTTACTAATATATTAAAACAATTTTTTTCTACTGTTAGTGGTGTATTAACATATACATTACCAAATGGAACGATTAGCACAACACAGTGGAACGGTTTAACCTAAACAATAAAAGGAGTTATTATGAATACCGAGTTATTACAGAAATTAATTGAATCTATAGTTATTAAAACTATTAAAAAATCAGAAGTGCTTAAATATATTATTGCAGAGGAAGTAGAATCACAGCTAAAATTATTATTAGTAGAAAATACAAAACAACATGCTGTTAAAAAACAAACATCTACTAAGCCACAAGTTCAACCTAATAAACCATTAAGTACTCACTTTAATAAATTAAAAGAAGATGCATTAAAATCATTAAAAGGAGAACCAATTGATATCCCTGGATATGCTGAAATAGAATTAGATTCTAATGATACTGCACCAAACGCATTAGGTTTAGATACATCTATGTTTATAAAAGATTATAGTTCTATGATGGATAAAATTAATAATGTTAAAATCACGGTATAATAATGCAACCAATTTCTATAAGTTATCCAATTAAAAAATCTAATGATGGATTTTTTGAACGTACATATACTTCAATTGATACATATGCCGCAAACATAAATATATTATTGCGCACTATGGAAGGAGAGCTACCATTTGACCCAGATTTTGGATTACCTATATTAAGTAAATTATTTAATCCTAATACGTCATCTCTTAAAGATTATATCGTTGATGTAATTAAACAGAAAATAAAAAAATACATTCCTGAAGTAATAATTAATGATATAACAGTTATAACGGATAATGAAAAACTTTCATTTAAGCTATTTATTTCTGTACCACAGGACCAATATAATATTTATGAAATTTCAATAGGTTTAAATTAAAATGCCAAATAATATAAAATATTTAAGTAAAGATTATGAATCTATAAAATCGGCTCTCGTTGATTTTACAAAATATAGTTTTCCTGAATACAAAGATTTTAATGAAGCTTCGGTTGGAATGATGTTCATTAAACAATTATCATATTTTGGAGATATGTTATCTTTTTATATTGATAATCAAATGTTAGAAACATTTCAAGATTATGCGCAATTACCATTTAATATTATTAATAATGCTAAGATGATGGGTTATAAACCTCGATTAGTAAGTGCATCACAAACACAATTGCAAGTTAGTCAATTAATACCAGCTAACCCATTAAATAATTGGGAACCTGATTATCGTTATGCTCTTAAAATAAATAATTTAGAAGCTAAAGCAGATACATATAATGTTAATTTTATATCAAATAGTAGTATAGATTTTTCATATCCAGATTCAATCGAAATATTTAGTAATGATGAGAGTAATTTACCAGCAACTTATATTTTAACTAAAAATGTAGATGCATTTTCTGGTATAATAAAACAATATGATTATAATATATCAACATCGGAAAAATATTTAAAAATAATTATACCTGATACTAATATATTAGCAATACAAAGCATCATAGATTCAAGTGGTAATGTTTGGTATGAAACTCCATATTTATCAAACGATTTAATTTTCGATACTATCTTAACAAAAGATGACCCGGTATTAAGCGAGTACAAAGATGATGTACCATTTTTATTAAGATATAAAAAAGTTACTAAAAGATTTGTTACAGGGTATGATGATTCTTTAAATTTTTATGTTCAATTTGGTGCTGGTACAAATCAATTTTCCGATGAAATATTATTACCAAACCCATCATTACAATATACTTATTTTACACAGCCAAGCGGCATAGGTGCGATATTAAATACTAGAACATTTGGAGAAGTACCATATAATACTACATTAACTATTAAATATATTAAAGGATATGAAAATGGAAATGTTCCAGCAAATTCTATTAAAACTATTTCAAATTCTGATATAATTTCAAATTATAATTTTACAGGTGAAGAACTGGATATATTTAACGGGATTAAATCTGGTATACAAATAACAAATATTACTTCTGCAATCGCGTCTATACAACCCGAAACTCCTGAAGAAATTAAATTAAATTCCAAGGCGTATTTTTCTGCACAAGATAGATGCGTAACAATACCTGATTATGAAGCAAGAATTTTATCAATGCCAGGTATATACGGAGGAGTTAAAAAAGTAAAAATATTAACTGATGCTAATACGTCGACACTTAATGCATATTGTTTAACATTAGATAGAAATAAAAATTTAACAAACATTAATGATGCTACTATCCATAATTTAATTAATTATTTAAATTATTATAGAATGGCATCTGATTCTATTAATATACAACATGCGTATATTATTAATATAGGTGTTAATTTTGAAATTATAGTTAAACCAAATATTATAAATAAAAATGAAGTATTATTAAATTGTATTTTAGAATTAAAAAAATATTTTAATATTGATAAATGGCAAATATCACAACCTATAATTTTAGCTGAGCTATATAATATATTAAATTCAGTTAACGGTGTTTTAACTACTACGTCAATAAATATTGAAAATAAATATGACCCTACTGGAGAATCGTATTCGTCTAATTATTATGACATTGCTGCTGCTTCTAATATAACGCCTGGTATCATTTATACACCAGCCGATCCTTCTATATTTGAAGTTAAAAATTTAAATACAGATATATATGGAAAAATAAAATAGAGAAATAATTATGTATGCACGATTTAATCTACAATATGATAATTACATTTTAAATCAATTGGAAAATTATAACTTTGGTTATAATGAAATATTATCAGTTGGTAAATATAAAATATTTGGAGATTCTTACGTAAAAAGATCTTTAATTAAATATGATGCAACTGCAGTTAATAATTTTATTATTAATAATAATATTAATGATTATGATTTATCGTTGCATATGACAGTTGCAACTTCAAGCTTGATGAATTATGATACTAATATAAATTTATATATGTTAAGTTCAAGTTGGACTGAAGGAAATGGCCACGAAGGAATGACATATATTGAAGGTTCAACTTGGAATTATAGAGCTGAAGAATATTATATGGAATGGGATAATCCGGGTGGTGATTATATTTTAAGTCATTCAGTATCAGCTTCATTAAATTATGATGATAGATATCCAGACATATCGTATGATATTAAAAATATACATTCTTTATATACAAGCGGTTCATATACTAATAATGGATTTTTATTAAAATTAGACGATTCATTAGAAGAATCCGTATTATCTCCAGGAGAAATAAAATTTTATTCTAGACATACGAATACTATTTATAAACCTACAATTAACATATCATGGGATGATTCATCGTATAATACCGGCTCAATGGAGTTAGTTAATTCATCCGATTTAATAATTTATTCAAATAATTTAAAAAATAAAGTTGATATTGAAAATTCTAATATTAGAATTAATTTAATAGTAAAACAATTATATCAACAAAAAACGTTTAATACCATAGCAAGTGGTTCAATTAAATATGCATTACCATCTACCGCTACTTATTCAATAATTGAAGCCGCTACAAATAAAATAATAATACCTCATTCTAGTTATTCAAAAATTTCATGTGATGGTAATAAAAATTATATAAATTTACATAATACGATGTTTAATAAAAAAAGAATATATAATTTATATATAAAAATAGATAATCATATATATGAAAGTGGGACATTATACACATGATTGAGCGTAATGATAATATGAATATAATTGCAATTAGTTCTCCTAAAAGAAAAGTAGATGCAATTTTAGAATTTGATTCAATGATATCGCATGAATATGATACTAATATTATTAATACAGATTTTACCGGTTTTGATGAATTATTAATATCACAATCAGTAAATGATGTTATAGTAGATGATAATAATTTATTATTATTATCAAGTTCATATGAAGCATTAAAATATGAATATGATTTGTATAAAAAACAACAATGTGAAGTTTTTTCAATTTTTAAATCTCAGCTTCCATATATATTTTCTTCTAGCTTAAATGTAAGTGAAGTCGGTTTACAATTATATGAATTAATTAATATGATGAATTTTCCAATATGTTCTGGAACATTTGCTCCAAATTCATTTGAATATAGTTTATTTATATTTGATGTTGATATACCGTTATTATATACGAATGATGAATTATATTTACAACCTGATTATAATAAAAATCAATATATGTATTTATCACCGGGCAGCTATATATTAGATACTGAAACGAATGTTAAATATACATTACCTTTAACTGAGCACTTTAATCCAGAACCTAAACATGAATTGTATATTAATTCTGGAAGTTATATACACATTTCAAAAGTATATAATAATGTAAAAAATAATGTAAACTTCGATTCAGGTATTGCTATTATTAATGATGAATTAAAAGTATCACGTACTTCGTTATATAATCCAATATATGCTCCAATACCTTTAAAGAGTGGAGAGTGGTGGAATTTACAACAAAGTATTATAGACGGTGTAACTGCTAGTAACACATGGAACTTTACTAAAATATTACCTAATAGTGCAAATGCATATTTAAAATTTAATGTAAATGTATCAACATATATTAATAATAATTTAGGATTATTAGATGGTAATGATATAACATCCGGTTCTAATGGTACATCTATAATAAGTGGTTCAACAATTAATACGCTTATTGATTTAAATGCCTTACAATATTCATCATTTACATCAAATGGATATAGTAGAATTTATAAAGATAACAAATATTATGAATTAGGTTTAGGAGAATATATATTAATTTCACCTAATAGTAAAATTCAATTTTTTCATGATTCTGAATTAAATAGTGAAGAAATTTTACCGGCATATGTTTCATATAATTTAACACCTCCAACTAAATTTTATAACCCAACATTTACGTTTAGTAATAAGATATTAATTAACAATGGTTATATAGGATTATATAATGATAAATTTGAGTATGAAATTTATAAATTAGACTATCCAATTGAACTTATAATAAACGATAATGTAAAATTAAAATCACCATATGATACTTCTTATAAAAATGATGATACGTGGATAGTAACTAAATTATCAAATAAATCGTTAGATTCTGTAATTGAATGGAAAGTCGACAATGAATAAAAATGTTAAAATTAAATATGATAAGAATTATGATATTAAGTTTATAAATGATAATGCTGTATCGATTTTTATAAATGCAAATATTGAGAGTGATGAATTATCTATATATTATAATTTAAATTCTTCATTAATAGATTTAATTAATAATTCAGTTATAACATTAACCGATGATACTTTTAACATTGATATATTAAAACATTTAAATTCATTAGGTTTATATAATGGCGTTTTTAATATTAAATATAAAGTATATATTCAATTAGATAATCTTACTATAGCTGATATAGCAACAAGTCGTACAGAAATTAAATGTTTATATAATAATTTATTTGATTTAGATTTATCATCTACATTTATTAATGTTAATGACGAAGATTTATTATTAATAAATTATAAATATTTAAATAATTTTTTATATTTAAAAACTATAGACCCAGTTAGTCAAACTAGCGTTTCAGGAGATTCTATAATATTAATTAATAAATTATTTAATGATTTTATTGATGTTATAGAATTAGTAACTTATGAAGAACCTTCATATATTAAAAATGAATTAAAATTATCAAGCCCAGAAATAATTATTAATAATAGTAAGTATTATAATTATAATGAATTATCTTCGTATGATAATACCACAGCAAATGAATTTTTATTGGGCAGTGCTAATAATACTTCATTTTATGGAATTGATTTAAATATAGATTATACATCGTTTAGTAATTTTATAAAATTTAGTACAATAACATATAGATTAGAAATATTCAAAAATAAATTAAAAGCCTATGAATATTATAATGATGCATTAAATAATTTAACTAGTAGTTCAGTTTATAAAGATAATATTGTTACAGAATTAATAAATATTAAATCTTCGTTTGACGGGTATGAAAAATATCTATTTTATAATAGTGGTTCAATGTCATGGCCTAAAACTAATACAACTAAACCATATACATTATATTCAGTATATGATAATGAATCAATTGAGTGGTTTCAAACAATGTATGATTTAGCATTAGATTATGATAGAGAAAATGTTAATAATATATTAAATGTAATACCTTCATTAATTAGAATGGATTCTAATAATAATGAATTTATTAAATTTATAAACATGGCAGGCGTATATTTAGATAACTTAAATTTATATATTAAAAATATAACTAATATTAGACAGACATCCTACGATATGAAAACGGGTGCACCTAAAGATTTAATAATTGATATGTTAAATAATTATAATTTTAAGATAGATAGTGTATATGCATTAAAAACAATGGCAGAATATTTTTATGAGAATCAACAATGAATTATAATTTAAAAGATATTAATTTAGAAATATGGAATAGATTATTAAATGATATCCCATATCTATGGAAAAGTAAAGGTACCATTCGTTCAATTAGGTCATTAATTAATTGTTATGGTATACCGTCTACGATGTTAGATGTAAAAGAATATTCTTCTATAAATTCTGGGAATTATGATTTATATAAAAATTATTCAATTATTGATAGGTTTTTATATTCATTAAAGTTTACAGGTGGTCAATATTTTTCATTGCCATGGCAAGAAATTATAGATGGAGATAATGTTATTAGGCCAGGTGCGATTGAATTTACTTTTAATACTAACGCTCCTCAATCATCTAATATATTATATTTGTATGATGGAGATAATTACATTTCAATTGATTTAAATTTTATTGACTCTACTACTAGTACTATTATTTTATCAAGCCGATATAATTCAATTGATTATGAATCAGAATCAGATTCTTATAATTTCATTGATAATAAACCTATACATATTGCATTATTATATAATTATGATACAGGAAAATTAGAATGTAAAGTATCAAAACTATTAGAATCTAATAATATATATTCTCAAACATTAGATATTACCATGTCATCTGAAGCATGGACTACTACAACAATTTTAAAAATTGGCCAGAGCTATGTTGGTACATTATTTGAATTTAGATTATGGAAATATTATTTACAATCATATGTAATCGAGGACCATGTAAAGAATCCACAATCAGTTGTAGGAAATGATTATACTAGTTCATATGATGAATTATTAATTCATTATACATTTAATGACCCAATGAATCATTATTCTACAAGTCCACATGTAATAAAAAATTTGGCTAAACATATATTAGCAGACGCTTCTTTAATTGGCACTGTTATTGATGAAGATTGGTTTTTATTAATTGTTAATAATATAATTGCTACATTATCGCCGCTTGATAAAATACAATGTTGGTTACCGGGTGCCGAAGATTATATATTAAGTACTGAATTCGGCGAGTATATATTAACTGATAGCGATTTAGAATTATTCGTAGATTTAGATACATCTTTAATATTATCATATCTAAACTTAGATTTTTTAGTTTCAAAAACTGATATTATATCTTATTTATTAAATTATATATATCCAGGATATCCAATATTTTATGGATTTGAAAATGAAACTACATTTCCATATAATTATCAATCATTATATGTTAGTAGTATTGTTAATAGTATCAATACCGGCGTTTATACAGCAAGCACTAATAAAATAAGATATAATGAAAATTGGTTACCATCTGGTTCAATATTAAATCCATACACGCGAGTTGAAACTTCAAATTATAAAGATATAAAAGATCCTAAGTTAATTGGTATTTATTTATCTCCTACTAATTTAATAAATGATGATATAGTTAATAGGTTTGGATTTATTAACATTAGTGACATCATGGGTGACCCAAGAGATAAGTATAATTATGAATATTCAACTATAACTGATTTATCAAATTTATATTGGGCAAATAATAAAATTAAACCTTCATTTAATGAATACATATCATATTTAACACAATATGATTTAAAAGGTTTATTTAATAGTATTAAAAATTTATTACCGGCTCGTAATACAAATATATTAGGTGTATTATATGAACCAACATTATTTGAAAGATATAAAACTAAAACTTATAAACCGTCTAGTGAAATTAAATCTATAACTAGCAATATCATTAATGAATCACAGCCTGAAGTTACTAGTACATATAATAATGTAATAAGTAATATTAATTATGCTGAATTATATAGCATATATTGTGATAATTTTAATACAACTAATATT
>Ga0209311_1001642_pt1 | contig 17458 bp, 20 predicted proteins | sample AD_UKC045_MetaG_FD_184417 | JGI IMG/M metagenome (GOLD analysis project Ga0209311, IMG submission 184417) | Active sludge microbial communities of municipal wastewater-treating anaerobic digesters from USA - AD_UKC045_MetaG (SPAdes) (version 2) | ecosystem: Engineered > Bioreactor > Anaerobic >... | reverse complement strand
GCAATTTGTTTTGCACCAGTTCTCCAACGCCTCTGACACGCCTGTTGCCAAGATGATCAATATCATCAGCAATAGCATGCGGATCATTGTTAAGGCGGATAATTTCTTTGATAATCAAAATCAGATCATCCACCAAAAGAATGCGGTTAGCTTCATCATCTTTGCGATCAACGCTTAATCTCTGGTTCAAGCGGTAACGTCCCACGCTGCCGAAGTCATATTTGTCAAAATTGAAAAACATTGAATCCACCAATTGCTTGGCGTTTTCAGCTGTTGCCAAATCTCCCGGCCTGATTCTTTTATATATTTCCTTGTATCCTTCGGCCTGGCTTTTGGTGATGTCTTTAGCTAAAGTTTCGGCAATAAATTTAACTTCTCCCTTATCAATATCGCTGAATTTTTTTATGATTTCTTCATCTTTTTCAATTCCAAAAGCCCGCAGCAATGAAGTTACGGGGATTTTTCTCTTGCGGTCAATACGCACGTTTAAAACACCGTCAAGTCCGGTTTCTATTTCCAGCCAGGCGCCGCGATTTGGAATAAGCTTAGCTCCGAAAAGTTTTTTGCCTTTCTGATATTCCATCGTGAAAAACACACCGCTGGATCTAATCAATTGGCTGACAACAACACGTTCTACGCCATTGATTATAAATGTTCCGCGATCAGTCATGACCGGGAAATCGCCCAAATAAATCTCCTGTTCTTTTATTTCCCCATTTTTTTTGATGGTTAGGCGAGCTTTAGCCCTAAGAGGAGCTTCAAAAGAAATATTTTTACTTTTGGCAGTCAGTTCGTCTGTTTTTGGCTCATCTAAATAATAGTCAGTAAGCGAAAGTTCCAAATCCTTGCCGGTAAAATCATTGATTGGATTGATTTCATCAAAAAGTTCCCTCAGTCCTTTTTCCAAAAACCATTGGTAGGCATCTTTTTGCGCTTCAATTAAGTTTGGAAGCGATACGACCAATTGTTTGTTAAAAAATTTCCGACGGGAAAGTGAGGAAGCCTCTCCATAGATTTCCTTCACCTTTAGCACCTTGTTTTCTTTGAGCATAAAAACAACTCTCACTGATCATCTCTCGCTTCGATAATTTTCTAAGAAGCAAAGAGGCCAACAGCAAGTTTAGTGTTAGTCTATTAAAATTTATTTAGTTGTATGTGTCATTCTCATTCCCCTTGTGAGAATTGATGTGTCATTTAGGCCATTATACGGCCTATTGACAAAAAGATTGTGCACTGTTTTCACCCAAAAACAATGCAAAAAGTAGAAGTTCTTTCCTAAATCCTGTATGTACTAATTAAATTATCACATATGCGAAAAGTTGTCAACCCCGCACCAAATTGGCACTGCGCCGAAGGCGCAAAAAAGGCTATTGCAACTTCATTTTTAAATAAATGACCGTTACCATCGGCTCGTTGAAAAAGTTATAAAAAAAGTGCCAAATTGGTGCGGGGTCAAGCCCCTCATTATTGTTTTTACAAGTGCATGGCACTAATTGCCTTCGGCAAGCCTAAATTTAGTGCGGGGCCAGATAAAAACCGCCCTTGCGAGCGGCCTTTGCATTATAATCTTTTTACTTTATAAAATTTTTATTTCTTCTTTTTCTTGGAAGCAGCAACTATAACACCAGTAACTGCGGCACCAATGGCAGCGCCGATAGCGGCTGAAATGACAGCGGCCTTTTCAGGATTCTTTTTGACATAACTTTCAACTTTTTTAGCGGCAATGTTCATTTCTTTTTTGATTTTTGCATACTCTTTGACGGCGATTTTTTTGAGATCAGCACCTTTCTCTCCGGCAATTTTAACATTTTTCTTAATTGCTCTTTTGATTTGTTTTTTGTTCATTTTTTTATATTAAATTAATTAATTTATTCTTGAGGTTTATTATTGCTAACTAAATATCCGATAAGCACAGCCAAAACTCCGACCGTAATATATCCAAGTCCGGGAACAAATTTTCCCAAAACTGAATTCAAATATACGGATGCTCCGATCAAAAGATAGAAAAGGCCGAAAATCATCAAAAGGGCGCCGATTGTTTTGCGCTTGAGCATTTTTACCCAGGCCTGCACTTTTTGGGAAACATTGTCGCCAATGCGCTCAACCATGTTGGCTACAAATCCTTGAACCACACTTTTCCAATCATTTTTATTTTGTGTTTTTTCCATATAACTAATACATCTATTTTTAAATTTTTATTCGCTATTTTACCTTAAAATAAAGAAAAAGACGGGCAAATCACCCGCCTCGTGTCGACGAGTGGCCGTCTCCACGAGTCGAGGCGGGCCCGCCTTCACATCCACATACATCAATTATAGCAGATTTTAAGCCTTTTGTCCAGTATTCCACGCTTTGGCGACTGTCTGCACGATTCTGGAACTGGTCACGCCGGAAATCCGGCTGATTTTTGGAATCACTTTTTTAATTTTACTTTTGTCTATATTATTTTTTCTAAGCAGTTCATCAATTTTTGGCAGTAGCTGTTCGCTCAAAGAATATTCGCCTTGCCAAAAAGAGCGATCGATAATCTTGCTGCCATTTTTTATAATTAAAGTTATGTTATTACCGTCTAATTCAATAATCAAATTCATAAAATTTTAATTTAAAATTACTTGTTTACCTTTTTCCATTCTATTCCCCATGGATCTGTCTTTCTTCCCGGCGCGATGTCACTGTGACCCAAAACATATTTGATGGAATATTTTTTCTTGAGCGCGCTGATTAAATAATTTACAGCGGAATATTGGTCGCTCGTGAATTTTCCGTCTTCTGTGTTCATCATTTCAATGCCAATAGAAAATGCGTTCACGCCAGTCCGTCCGTCTGGCGTCTTGCTTTCTCCCGCGTGATAGGCAATATTCTTGTCTGCGACCAGTTGATAAATTGCGCCTTCGCGGTCAATCAGATAGTGGGCGGCCACTCCGTATTGTTTGTATTCAGCCAGAAGTCCGCTGACACTGAATGGCTCGCTGCCGATTGCGTCATATGAAGAATGAATGACAATCGTATCGATTTTGCGGCTGGAAGATTTTTCAAATCCCCAAGAAACAAATTTCTCCACAATTTTCGCAGTGTTTTTTACTTCTGCCTCTTTGTTACCTGTTTCTGTGGTTTCTTTTTCCGGTTTGTCGCTTTTCACATCTTGTTTGCTGTCATCTGCCTGTTGTTCATTATTTGCTGTATTTTGTATATTGTCCTCTGTCTGTTGATCGCTGTCCGCTTCTTGTTGTTTGCTATTTTCTGTCTGTTGATTATTGTATACGTTAACTGTTTTTTTCCCAAAAAAACTGCAGCCAGAAAAAACTGTCACAAAAAATATACCGATAGTAATAATTAAAATCTTTTTCATATCACCTACACTCTAGCAATGTTCGAAACAAAAGAAAAGAGTCGCTTGCTTATTAATAAGGAAGCAATTTAAATATTGCTAAATCATTTTACAAAAATTTTAATTCTCGAGTTTTTGATCTTCTGGATTATTGAGCTGTCCAACCCACTGTTTATACATCGGGTCATTGGCATTCGGCAGAGCGATGCTCATGGCTCCAGCCACCTGTCCTTTGTTATTCTCAGGAGCAGGAACATATTCCACCCGTTTTTCAATTTTTTTCGGATCTGCTTTTTGAGCTTTTTCTTCAGATATTTTTTTGCCATTTCTGTAATAAGTAACCTTTGCAATCATGTTTGCCGAATCTCCCGCCAGCTTAACATCTGTTTTTTCGCCTCCTTTATAAGTATCATACGCCACAAATGTTTCGTTTGGTTTGTTCGCCAGCACTTGCTGCATGAAATCATTCCAGATCGGCGCCGCCACAAACACGCCGTCCGCACCGGCTTTCATCGGATGATTGTCGCTGTTGCCCGCCCAAACACCGACTGCGATTGAAGGCGTATAGCCCACTGTCCAGGCATCGCGAAATTCGGAAGTAGTTCCGGTTTTGGCCGCCACTGTTTTGCCCACGCTTTCTAAAGTCAAAGGACTCCGCGCTCCGAAAATCGGTGTGCGCGCTTTGTTGTCGGAAAGAATGGAATTTATTTTTCGCGCCACCTGCACATCCAAAACTCTTTCAGGAGAGACGTTTTCCTGATACAAAACATTGCCCCGCGAATCCACCATTTTTATAATCGGCTGATATGGTACCCGCAAACCCTCAGTGGCAAAAACCGAAAAAGCGCTCGCCATATCCAAAAGCTTGACTTCGCCGCCACCCAAAACCAATGACAAACCGTAGCGTTTGCGATCATTAAGTGTGGTTATTCCCATTTTGTGCGCCAGATCAATAGTCGAGTCGATTCCGACCAAATAGAGAACTTTGACAGCCGGCACATTGAGCGACATAGCCAAGGTGCTGCGCATCGGCAGAAGCCCATGAAACTTTCCGTCATAATTTCTCGGAATATATGGGCGGCCTGATCCATCCGGACCAAAATTAGTTTGAGCATCCAAAATTTTCGTTTCCGGCTGATAGCCTTTAATAAAAGCGGTGGCATAGACAAAAGGTTTGAAAGCCGACCCTGGCTGCCTGGGACTCACCGTTACATTAACTTGCCCGTCAATCGATTCATCGTAAAAATCTTTACTGCCGACCATAGCTAAGATGTTTCCATCTTTTGGATTCACCGCGACCAAGGCGGCATTGGTGGCTCCGCGCGCAATATTTTTTTGCGCTCCGCGAGCAACAACATCTTCCGCAATTTTTTGCATATCATAATTGAGCGAAGTATAGATTTTGAGTCCCTCGGTTTCAATAAATTCTTTTCCATATTCCTGTTCCAATCTTCCGAGCACAAAAAACACAAAATGCGGAGCTTCGATCGGCTGCTTAAGCGGTTTAACTTTTTCAAAAGTTTTTTCATTCAAAGCCGCCTGCACTTCAGTTTCAGAGACCAATCCTAATTCTGCAATTTTTTTCAGAATCGCTTTCTGCCTCTGGATCAGCGCCTTGGAGTTTCCTCCATACGGCGAGTAGTATGAAGGCGCTTTCGGCAGTGCCGCCAGAAAAGCCGCCTCGTCCAATGTCAAATCAATAGCCTTTTTCCCGAAATAAGTTTCACTGGCCGTTTCCACGCCATAGGCATTGGCGCCATAGGGAACCTCATTGAGATATTGATCTAAAATTTCAGCTTTCGTATAGTGCCGTTCGATCTTCAAAGCAAAAACGGCTTCCAAAATTTTACGCCGCACAGTTCTTTCCCTTGTCAGAAAAGCGTTTCGCGCCAATTGCTGCGTAATAGTTGAGCCTCCCTGCATGATTTTATTATTTTCTAAATTAACTTTGAGCGCCCGAACGATTGCGAGCGGGTCTATGCCAATGTGCCGATAAAAATTGCTATCCTCGGCGGCAATAGTTGCGATCCGGATAGAGTTGGCGATTTCTTTGTGAGAAACGATCTTACGATTTTCTTCTCCGTGCAGTTCATAGAGAACATGTTCCCCACTGCTGTCATAAACCGTGGAAGTTTCCGCGATTTTGCGATTGGCAATCTGGCTGACCGCCGGCGTAGCGCTGTAATATAGCCAAAGCCCGGCAAAGACCATTAAAAAACAGGAAAACAATCCGGCATCAAAAACCCCCAGCAAGGTTTGTTTGCCATAGAAAAAAATATTTTTAGTTTTTTTTCGGCTTCCTTTTTTCATAAGATTTATGTATAGAATAATACAGCAAATTTTCCGATTTATTCGCCATTTTAGGGACAATGTCCGGATAAAAAAATCTTTCCTTGATTAGGAAAGATTTTTACATTTCAAAATTATCCCCTAAAGAAGGATTATTTTATCGCCATCAATTCCACATCAAAAATCAGAGTTGAATTTGCCGGTATTACACCCATGTCTCTGGCGCCATAGCCCATTTCAGCCGGAATCGTCAATGTTCTTTTTTCTCCGACTTTCGCGCCGATGAAACCTTTTTCCCAGCCCTGAATAACCATGCCTTGGCCAACCGTAAATTCAAAAGGCACGCCCCGATCCACGCTCGAATCAAACTTTGTGCCGTCTGTCAGCTTTCCCGTGTAGTGCACGCTAATTGTGTCTCCGTTTTTGACCTGTCTTTCTCCTGTTCCTTCTTTTGTTGTTTTAATTTCTAGTTGCATAGGTTTATTGTTATTATTTACTGATTGAGATTGATTTGTTGCGCTAGTTTTTGAACTGTTTTCACTTGTTCCCTTTACAATTTTTTCACTTGCTTTGCTAATAACATTTTCTTCATTAAGTGGCGCGTTAATTTCCTTGCTCAGCAACACGAAAATTAAAATTATCAGCACAGCAATAACTCCTAAGATAAAAATGGATTTTTTTGTCATATAGTTTTTAATTGTATTTATTTAGTCTGTGCTGGTTGGTTTGCATTTTCTTCCATTCTTATTGAATGCGCCAAAATTTTTCCTTCAGCGTCTCTGAATCCCCTCACGACAACTTTGTTTCCAACGGCAAAATTATCCAGCGTTTCACCTTTCTTGCCAATATTGGTTTCCGGAGAAATCAAAACTTTTGTTTCAGCGCCGTCGGCGCTTTTAACTGCTATCTGATATTTATCAATACGCAATATTTCTCCGTTCAGAACCTCTGTTGTTTTGTTTACCGGAATAAAACAAACGTCGTTGTCATTTTTCAGTATTCCGAATCTTCCCAACTTATTTTTTTCGTACACAGCTCCGGCATAAAAAAAAGCCCCCGCGACTATCAGCATTAAAATTGTGGCAATCAAATATTTTTTATTATAACCACAAATTAAACAGTCTTTTTTTTCCTCTGTCATAAAATTCATGAAAAATAATTATCAAACTCCTTAATGATTATACCCTGCCAATTTGCCAAGAGTCAATTTCAAAAAAACTTAAAACTAGCTTTTTTGAAGTTGCTTAAAAATTTGAGCGAGCAATGAGAATCGAACCCACGCTCCAACCTTGCCCCGCACTAAGTTTACACAATTTGAGCGAGATACGAGAATCGAACTCGCATCTTCTGCTTGGGAAGCAGATATACTACCACTGTACTAATCTCGCACTACGTGCAGTGCAAATTTAGTGCGGGGCTTGGGAAGGTCGTGTACTGCCACTATACTATGCTCGCAATTTTTACCTAATTTATTCTATCAAACAATAAGAAAAAGAAGCAAGGAAATACTTCTTGCAAAAAAGCTTCGTTTGCGCTAACATTTCCTAACACCAAAATAAAAAACGGGGAGGGAAAGCTATGAGCGATAAAGATATTAGTTTTTTAAAAAGAAAAATAAATGTGTCGAAACCAGGACCTCTAGGGCACTTAACTTTTAAAGATGAAATGAGCAAGGGTCGCAAATGGACTGCTAGTGAAGATGAAGATGCCTGGATGTTTAATTTTTTTGAACCTTTTGTTGTGGATCAGCAAAAAATTGAATCTTCCAAAGCTTGGCGAAGACTGGAACAAAAACAACAAGTTTTTCCTGCGCCAATAAATTCTCACATCCGTAACAGACAGACCCATACGGCCGAAGTTGCTAGCATTGCCGCATTAATTGCCAAGGCCTTGGGACTTAATGTTGATTTGTGCGTTTCTATTGCTAAAGCTCACGATGTTGGACATTTTCCTTTCGGCCATTCAGGTGAAAGGTTTGTTAGAAAAAAAATAGGCAAAAATTTCCATCATTCGACTTATGGTGCAATTTTGTTACAAGAAATTGAACGACAAGGCAAGGCCAATTTTTCATTTGAAGTATTGGAAGGAATAACTTTTCATTCCGCAAAGTTTATTCCCAAATCAAAACCGCAAGAATATTCAGTAGTCAGATATGCCGACAAAATTGCTTTTGTTTCACATGATATCAACGATGCTGTCCGGATGAAATTACTTTCGGAAAAAAATGAAATGAATCTGCTGGGAAAAAATCAGCGGGAGCGAGTCAAAAATTGTATAATAGCCTTGCTCTCAGAAAGCATCAGACGCGGGTTTGTTTCCTTTGAACAATCAGACACTGCCAAAAATTTTTGGTCACTATACGATTGGATGCATGAGAATGTCTATATGAAAATTGACGATGCAGATACTTTTTTCATTTTAGACAAAATCTATTCTATGCTGGAAAATTTATGCTCCCAAAGATTTTCCGGTTTTCATAGATGCAATCCTGTCATTTTGCTCAGCTTAATGAATGATAAGGATTGCATTAATTTGTTCAGCAGCTTTGTATCCTTTGATGATCCGCAAAACATTCTCAAAAATCTGTCTCTCAATGAAATCGTGCCTACAATTATAGGCAAGGAAATAGATTTATTTGTTCCAGATTTCAGCTGGGTAAAATGAAAAAAGCCCCTTAGGCAAACGCTTAAGGGGCTTTTAAAAATCAATTTTAAAATTCGTGAGCAAGCCGATTACTTGTCCTGTAGTTAATTTATCATACTACTGGGATGCAATGACGTTCGAACTGGGTTTATCAATTTAAATTTTAATATTTTCTTCCGTCATTTTCTCTATTCTATATTTAAAAACTAAATCAATATCATATAGACCCCTGCTGCATTTGATAATACGTGCATATTTAAGTACATCAATCAACTTGTTGAAAGAAAGCGCTACTCTCATTTTTTCAACTTCATCTTTCTTTATCGGCATGTCTTCAATGAATTCTATCGCATTATCCATTTCATGATCTTCAATTCCAAAATTATAGTCCCCTGCTTGAATACTTTTAACAATTTTGATATTTCTAAAAAAACCTTTCATGGTTACCCTCAAAATAATAGATAAAAAAACAATAAACAATATTGCATATATATGTACCCCGCTATCAAACATTTCGATACTAAAGACCACAAATAGGGCAGCTCCCAGCATCATCAATATGAGAGATACATTGATAATAATGTTTATAAAAAAATATATTGGGAATTCTTTACTAAATTTATCTATTTTATTTTTTACTTCAGTTTTAAATAGAAGTTTATCTTTTATTTCCATATTATTTGTAAATTTATCTTTTCATTATACCACAATCAAAAAACGGCTTGAGCGAGCCGTATTTTTATGCCTGAGCGGGTAGGGGGAATCGAACCCCCATTCTCAGTTTGGAAAACTGATGTAATAACCACTATACGATACCCGCACGCTTATCTTTAGTTACACTTTAAAAACTTTATGAACTTTATAGGCTTTCCTCATTATACTCAAAAATACTTTATTGTCCAGTCTTGGATTGCCTTTGCGCGTCTAAAAACCAACTCCTGCCCAATCCCCGCATAGCTATTGACAAAAAATTGATTTGGGTGTATGGTACTCAGTCATAAATAATATGACAAACTAGCCTCAAAGCTGGTTTTTAATATTTTTATTAAACCATATGCACAAAATTAAGTTCTTGTTTTTAGTGATGTTTGTTTTAATTTTAATGCCTGCGTCTTCTGCAGAGGCCTGCAGTGTGCGCCAGCCAGCCAAGTCTTACATAGACAGAATCCACAAGATTATTGGCGGTGAAAAACCAAAGCTCGTAGTTGAAAGTGGAAAAAATAAGGATATAGCCGCTTTCTATGATGGAAAAGCTATCCATATTTATAAGGGAGACTACAAAGGCAGCTGCGGGGATGAAACCCCCTATCTAAAATCGGTTATCGCTCATGAATACGCCCATCATGCTGAAAAAAAATTTAAAGGTGTCGCAAAACTTAAGGGTGAAAAATTAGCTTATGTTGCTGAACACGCCATTGGGGATTCCATTTTTGGAGATGACATCGAATATGATAATGACAAAGATCTCGATCATCCGAAAGCTTACACGGCTATCACAAAAATGATCTTCAAGAAGCAAAGCAAGAAACATGACTTCGGCAAAAACAATACCCTATATTTCAAAAAACACAGGAACAACAAATAATTCATAAAAGAACCGCCTTGTTATCCAGGGCGGTTTTTTTATGCAAAAAATTTTCAACAAGACAAAGTAAACCGCCACAGATATTCTTTGCAGTGTTTGGCATAGTCAATGCCAATTCTTTTATTTTTCACAATCTGTGATTTTTTAATTTTAATTCCCTGCTCAATCCATAATTTATCTTTCTTGGTAATATCCCAGCCGTTCAGTCTCCGATCTATTTGCAAAAATTTGCAAAGTTTCCCCGGACCATTGGTTTTTTTGTATTCAATATTTTCTATCTTAATTCCTCTAATTAATACAGCTGCTGGAAAATCTTTTTTCTCCGTCACAATATTCAAACAATGATACATGCCATAGATCATATAGATATAGGCTTTGCCGGCCTCGTCAAACATAAGTTCTGCTCTCGGTGTTCGCCCTTTGGAAGCATGTGAAGCCAAATCATCCGTGCCCATGTAGGCTTCAGTTTCCGTGATCTTAGCTTTTATAATTTTTCCGTGAATTTTTCTCACCAAAAAACAACCCAGAAGCTCTTGGGCGATTTTCAAAGTGTTTTGATTATAAAAAGATTTTTTAAGCACCAGCATAACATATTAAGTTAAGATAAAATTTCTAAATTATACACATATTAGACGACCGCACATTATGTGTATAATTATCTTTAAAATATGTTTTTGTAAACTCTATCCACCAATAAATAATTCACAAAATTACTTATTTTATTTTCTTTAATTCCTAAAATAATATCCTCTGGTAAGGTTTTTTTACCAATAAAAACACTATTTTGCAACCTTTTGTAGCCCAATAAATAAAGTTCTGCTCTTAGCCAATTGCGACTTTTTCTTTTAGTTTCAGGGATATCAAATATAACGACTCTATATTTTTTATCCCACATTTTCCTGGACTGTTTTTTCTTTTTTAAAAGTTGATTTAAAAATTCCTTTCCTTTTTTCGTAATTATAAATTGAGCCTCATTTCTTTCAATAAAACCGTATTTTTCCAATCTTCTCAAACTTTGCCTAATGGTTATTTCTTTATATTTCGCTTTTTTGCCTGCTTTAATAACGTCGTCAAAAAATAAATTTTGAGAACTGGGAAAATCCGCGTATAAAGATGGCGAAAGAAAGGCCTTGATGGTTATTGCGCCAAATTCAAATATCGAACAAAGCAGCCATGATGTAGCAGTAATGCTTTGATTAATAATATTCTCAGCAATTATATTTTTATATTTTCTTTTGTTGTTTTTAATTTTTTTATTCATATTTATATTATACACTTAGTAGACGACCGCACAAGATGTGTATAACTTAGATTTGTTTGAATTTGCCTCTATTTTCTTCTATTACCTGTTTATAAACCTCCAGCATTTTTTGTGCAGAAGCGGAGGCGGTATATTTTTCCCGGGCGATTATTTTTGATTCCTGAGACATCTTGTCACGCAAATCTTTATCTTCAATCAGTTTTTCTATGGCTGAAATAAATTCTTCCTTATTTTCAGAAGTTAAAATTCCGTTCACATCATTTTCCACCAAACTTTCAATGCCAGTCGCTTTGACCGCCACGATCGGAAGACCAGCATACATCGCTTCGGTAATAATCATGCCTTGCGTTTCCGACTTGGAAGCATAGACAAAAATATCACCGGCCGCATAATAGTTTTTAATCTCTGCAGCTTCAACCGCGCCGGCAAAAATTATTTGTTTTTCCAAATTCATTTTTTTAGCTTCTTTTTCCAGCTCAGGCTTAAGATAACCATCGCCCACCAGCATAAATTTAGTTTTTGGATTTTTTTGCAAAACTTCAGCAATTGCTTCAAAAAGAAATTTAATATTCTTTTCTTCCGTGAGACGCGAAACCAAAAGCAAAAGTGTTTCGTCATCTTGGATTTTATATTGTTCGCGGATTTTTTTTCGATCCGGATTTGAAAATTCTGCTTCATTGATGCCCGTTGCCACTGGAAAAATTTTTTCATTGGCAACTCCCCAATTTTTAATAATCGGTTCAATCGATTGCGTTGGCACAATCACGCTGTCTGCCTGATTGGCATACTTAACCGCTTTGTTTATGATCCAACTAGCTGTTAGTTTCGACGGCAAAAATGGCACGAAGTTGGTATATTTGTCATACAGCGTATGCCAAGTGAAAAGCAAAGGGATATTTTTTTTCTTGGCCCATTTCATGGCGGCCGATCCCAAGAGATTAGGATGGTGCGAGTGGATAATATCCAAATCAAGCTTTTCGATAAGCTTGTCCATTTTGCGCGAATATGGAATGCCTAATGGCAAACGGAATTTTATTTCGATATCGATTGAGGGATAGCGAAAAACATTTTTATTTGTATCTTGATAATCAGAATAATTCGGCGCGAAAATATAGACTGTGTGTCCCAGTTTTTCAAATTCCTGGCGGAAAGTTTCCACTGACATCGGCACGCCATAAACATTCGGCAAATAGTTGTTGGTAAAAAAAGCAATTTTCATTTTAATTTTCTTTTAGAAAATTTGATATCTCTTCAAACACGTGTTCATTTTTAATATCAGAGATGAATGTATGATAAGCTCTGTGTATATATTTTTTCTTTTTTATTTCTGAGCCCAACTTTTCATAAATCCTATCCATGCTGCCATGCGAAACAACATGATCCTGCTTGGATTGGATCAAAAAACACGGCTGTTTTATTTCCGCAAATCTTTCTCTGACCGCTTTTACCATCTTTATTATTTCCAAAGCGCTTTTGGTGGAATATCTTTGATAGGCAATAACGCGGGTAATTGTGGTTGAGACGCCAAAAGTCGGCGGATAGAATTTTTTGTTATATTTTTTGAAAGGCAAAATTAATTTTCCCCAAAACTCCAACAATCTTTCCAGCTTTATTTTGTATGGAGTCGCCATCAGCACCAATCCTTTTGTTTGTGGCCTTTCTAGCGCTAACAAAATCCCCAAACTGGCGCCAATCGAAGTTCCGCCGATATATATTTGATCGCATTCTTTTTCCAGATCATCATAAGCTTTGCACAAATCAGTGAGCCAATCCTGATAGATCACATTCTCCAAGTCTTCTGGCTTAGTGCCATGTCCCCTAAGCATCGGTCCGGAAACCGTGAAGCCTTCTTCATTGAGATACTTTCCCAATCTTCTCACCTCATAGGCAGTCGATGTCCAGCCATGGATAAGCAGCACACCTTTGCCGTTATTGCCTTGAAAATAGAAAGACTGATTAATCAAATCTCTTTCCTGTTCAAAAGCAAGTTTAGGATCGGCAAAAATAATGCTTTTGGCTTTATTGATAAATTTTGCAAGTTTTGGAGTCATATGTATTATCTATCTAATTTTAGTCTTTCCCCCATTTTTTGCAAGAAAAAAGCTCCTTGTCAAAATATAGACAAAGAGCCTTTTAATAGTTTTGGAAAAAATACTTATTTATTCTGTGTAGATTATGGCGTTAATTTTTTCTCTGTGAGAATCAATGATTTTTTTAATCGTTGTTTCTCCCGCCATCAAACACTCTCCGCGCACAATAACAATTGCATTGTCGACGGTGCTGTAAAGTGTTTTTGCTAAAAAATTCTCCTGCCTTAGTTCAGGATTCTCAAATTCGCATGGACTTTTTTTGTTTTCATTCTCACTAATTATGTCTGTGGATATAAAAACAAATGTTATCCCGCCAAGAGAAAAACTTCCAAATGACAGTTTGTTCTCTTTGCCTTTTACCTTACACCGTAAAATGGGAATGTTTTTCACATTACACCTCCTATAGATTTTTTATTTTTAGCCAAAAGCTTAAAATGTTAAATAACAACTAAGTATTATACATCAAAAAAAACCAGAAGTCAATAGGATAAAGGACTTCCCATAATGAAGCTGTTGATTAAAAAATTTTTATTATAGAGCAAAGCAAGATCCAGCTATGACTGGATAAGTTATTAGTGGCAATAAAAAGACAGCTATCGATTTATTTTTCCCGCAAAAGCTGCCTGGACTGGTATTTTTTATAAAGCGTAATGATCGCGAAAGAAACAATTGCCACCACTGAAATTACCCAGCCTGCCCAGCTGATATATTCTTTCATGCTTTTCCAAAGATAGCCGTAGAAATATCCCATCGCTACCAATGATCCGCTCCAGACAATGCCGCCCAAAAAAGAATATTTCAGAAATTTTTTAAAATTCATTCCGACAATCCCGGCAGCCGTGAATGTCGCCCAACAAAGACCGACTGTTGATTTCACTGCAAAAATTGTTTTGCCGCCGTGATTTATGAAATATTTTTCCATGCGGAGCACCAGGGATTCGGTGATGCCGATGTGCTTTCCGATTTTTCTCACAAAATGCATGCCATACTTGTAACCTATCCAATAGAGAATCACGTCGCCAATGATGTCGCCTAAAATTGAAAGGACCAAGACCCATGGCCAAAAGAACGCGCCCATTGAAGCCAGCATGGCTGAAATCAAGGTTGCCACCGGCCCTTCGAGAGTCATCAATGGCAGCATGGCAAAATAGCCATATTGCCTCAAAAATTCAAAGATGTGTTGCCCAGTCTGTTCCATATCTATAATAATAATTTAAAAATAATAAAAAAGCCAATAAACAACCACTAGCTAAAACGCTAGTGGTTTTTATCTTGCAGGCTAACGCCTGCTAGAACATCTTGAGGTTTTCTACGGTTACTTTCTTATGGTCTTGGTTTTTGATGTAATTTATGATTGCATGCTCATTGATTCCAATCGTAGAGACAAAGTAGCCGCGTGCCCACAGATTGCCTTGGGGAAACTTCTTGGTTTTCTTTTTGAGCCAGTTGGCAGATTTAGATTTAAGCACCATGATTGCGTACGCAATGGAATACTTGGGTGGTATTGAGATGTATAAGTGGATATGTTCATCTCCGATGTGCCATTGGATAATTTCAAAACCCTTCCATTTGGCAATGAACTTGAATATTCTCTGGAGTTCTTGTTTAATGTAAGTGTTGGCTAGCACTTTACCTCTGTATCTGGGAGTCCATACTATATGGTACTGACATACGTATGTGCAATGCTCCAGTTTATAGAGTTTGGTCAACATAAAATCACCTCCTTCTAGGTTGGTGATTTTATTGTAACCCAAGAGCTACGCTATAAAGGCACACACCACGCTTCGCGTGGTGGTTTACCGGGTTAAACAAAAAATCCCTTTCGGAATTTATGATGTGGGCGACTCGCCGTGGCGAGCTCGAACCTCGGACCCCAGTACTAAAGCTAAGCTTAGTACGGGGCAAGCCTCGTTATTACCCGCTGTGGCGGGCGCACTCTAACCACTCCCTGCCTACACCTGTTTTAAGAAATTTCTCAAATCTTAATGCTTCTTCCCTGGTCTTGAAATTTTTTTTGAATATTGTTTTCCAAGGACCTTTTTTATAAGTCGTTCTATGAAACCTGGCCTTTTCCTTTGACGTATCGTTATGCATTTTCAGCCTATCATCAAAATCAGCAGATTGACCTATGTAACGCTTATTTTTTGGATTTTGCAAAACGTATACTGTAAACATACATCAAATATTTTGTGGGCGTACCAAGACTCGAACTTGGGACCTCGTCATTATCAGTGACGCGCTCTAACCAACTGAGCTATACGCCCACAAAATATTCAATTAAAAAACCTTGTCATTACCCGCCGAGGCGGGCGCGCTCTAACCAGCTGAGCTAATCGCCCATAATTTTTATTACGCGTGGACCTCACCTTCACAGGTTTGAATCGAATCATTAGAGAAATGATAGGATGGCAGAAAGTAAGGGATGAATTTAGTCTTGTTTCAGAGGAAAACTCATAAAATCAAGAACTGTTTTATTATATACTGCCAAAATAAATTCGGCAAGAGTCTTCGGTGTTTAATATAACATATAACAGATAAAAAATAAGGCAAGGGGTTAGCCTTGCCTTATGGAAATACCAGAACATTTAACCTTATTATAGGCTATTCATTTCTTTTTCTAATTCGTTGACCTCTTCATCTGATAATTCTACTGTCGCATCAATATCAGGCACGGTTTCCGGTGGCATTTTATCTATATTACGTCCGCCTAATTTATTAAGTTTGTCAAAAAAGCTTCTTTGCTCTTCTGACCACGACAAGTTTTCACCTTTGCCAAATTTTGTGTAAAACTTATCTTTTATATCGCGGACGGTTGTTATTTCTTTATGTGTTTCGGGAAAACCCATTCTCATTTCACGTGATTCCATATTTTTAATTAAATTTTTTATAGAATTAATTTAATCTTCATCTTTCGCCATAGATCTCCACAGACTTTCAACTTCTTTCTGGATATTTTTTGAAGCATATGCGAGAGCATGACTACCACTCTTCACTGCTTCAAGCACAACTTCTCTGTCATTTTTTAGTCTATCTGAGGCATATGCGAGGCCATCAGCCCATTGTTTTACTATCTCAAGTACAATTTCCTTGTCATTCATAAATTCCTTTGAGAAAAATTCGAAAACATCTACGTTTCTTTTAATTGTCTCTAAGGCTATCTTTCTGTCATGCTTGATATCTTCTGGAGCATATTGGATTGCCCATGGAGTTTGTTTTAAAGCTTCCATAATAAATTCTCTATCATTTTTCAGTTTCTCCGAAACATACCGAAGAATTCTATAATTACTCGATTTACTCTTTAATAAATCAAGAACGAATTCTTTGTTATTCTTGATATTTTCTGAAGCAAACTCAAAAGCATAGCCGTTGTTCCAATTGCTGTTCACTGCGCTTAGCACTATATCTTTATCATCCTTCAATTTTTCTGATGCCTTTTCAAAGTAATTGCCATTGTGTCTTACGGCATTAATTACAAATTCTTTATCATCCCAAAGTTCATCGGGAACCTCTTCGCCATTATAATCATGACCACGACGGTAATATTCTTTATATTCATTAATTTTATTTGCTTTATCGCGCAAAACATCCATTGAAGTAATTCCCTGCTGTTTTAATGTATTGAAAATTTCCGCTGTCAGCTCCGCGTCAGACAATTCTTGAGCCGCTTCTTTATAAACAAAACTGCCGTCTTCTTCTTTTTTAAAATTCTTCTTTTCATCGTCGGGAACTTTTTCAAAAGAATCGAATTGTTTCGGTTTGAACATTTCAGACATATTTTTTAGTTAGTTATTATTTATATCCCCATTTTAACATCTGACAGTAAACGCGCAAGGGTAGCAAAAATGTCACGAAATCACTCCAAACTCACTATAATTAGAATACGGGGTTTTTCCGCAACCAAATGACTCAAAACTCGCTATAATGTAAATAGAAGCAGAATTCTGCTGTTCAAACAAAAAACACTATCCGGCAAAAGATAGTATTCCTATAAAAAATTCAAAAAATGGAGATTGAGGTCTTCAGATTAAAACTTGGCAAAAGTCTTGGCAGGGCTTTTAGAAGCGAAAAAAAGGGATGCGTGTGGACCTCACCTTCACAGGTTTGAATCGAATCATTAGAGAAATGATAGGATGGCAGAAGGTAAGGGATGAATTTAGCCTTGTTTCAGAGGAAAACTCATAAAATCAAGAACTGTTTTATTATATACTGTCAAAATAAATTCGGCAAGAGTCTTCGGTGTTTAATATAACATATAACAGATA